>Ga0315914_1011218_pt1 | contig 10829 bp, 5 predicted proteins | sample MpolenodulesMG_FD_203920 | JGI IMG/M metagenome (GOLD analysis project Ga0315914, IMG submission 203920) | Medicago polymorpha root nodule microbial communities from Los Angeles, California, United States - elongated nodules | ecosystem: Host-associated > Plants > Roots > Nodule | place: USA... | reverse complement strand
CTTATCTCTTAGTCCTTAATGTTAACCCGAACGCAAAATGTTACCCTAGATTTAACCTAACTTCAATGATTAATTTTACTTTATTACCCCTATTTAATTAACCCTATTTAATTTAATCAAAATGTTATTTTCAAATACTTCTGAAATCAAAAACAACAGATCACTCATAAATCCAATCCAATCCTATTTTCGCTCATATTTTAAAAAAAAATAAGAGATTGCTCCTATTTTGTTAACAGATCGCTCCTATTTTTTTGAAAAAACAGATCGCTTATATTAATCCAATTCTTGCTTAACAAATTATCATTTATATTATGCATATATTCAAACAAATGTGATTTATGAGAATTGAACTTTGGATTTCTTTTATACACTCATTTAATGTCTTAACACTTTAGCTATTGGGTAACATTTTATGAGATAGAAAATTTATTTAATATGTGTTGATTTATAAATAATTTATACGAATACTAGACAGTACGTCAGTGTCGAACGGAACAAAAGTCTAGTATCATAAAATGTAGAGTACTGCTGTATATCGCGAAAGGAAACTTTGCAGAATGTCACGAACGTGTTGTTTTAGTCATTTTTAATTTTTTTATAATAATGAAAAAAATAGCGTTTTCTCTGTTCTGTTGTGTAACACAACCGCACAAGTTCCTGTTCTCTACTACTTTGGCTTCTTTGGACAGAGTTGACTGTCGAGTATAAAACATGCAACTTGTAGTTTGTGCTGAGAAACATGAACTCGTATTACTCATTGAAGGAGATAGAGAACTAATTGTTTGAAAAAATCTTGGAAGCATGGAAGCATCATATTCATCAGATTTAGACGAGGATGTCAATAATTATATATTGAAAGTGAGAGATTTGGAAAGAACAAGAGGAAATTGAAAGTGAAATTTAGAAGAAGACAAGAGGAGGATGTTGAGAGAAAATAATGGTTGTTGGGATGAAAGATGAAAGAATAATGAGAGAGAAGAAAATATAAATAAATTACGATTAAATTATACTTCTTCTCCTTTTGAATTATACTTCTCTTCTCTTTTATGTTAAAATATACACTCTAATCCTCTCTTATTCAAAACATATTAAAAAACTTTCACTCTCCTTCTTAACATTTCCTTTTTTCTTATGTTAAAATCTACACTTCACTTCCTCAATATTTTTATTTAATTTCTAATAATCTAGAAAAAACAATCTAACACGCTTAAAAAAAAAATAGTATTGCAAGTTTATTTTAATATAATCAAAAAATTATTTCTAATAATCTAGCACACTTCGAAAAAAATAGTATTGCAGATTTATTTTAATATAATCGAAATTTGAATACATGTTTTTCGCTATTTTTTATTCACAATTTCATTAACATGTAGTTTTAAACCCTGTTATAAAATCTGAAACAAACAAAAATAAAGTTAAAATATGTGAAAAATTATTAAAGACAATAAAACATGGTTATTTAAAAGTTAATTTTATACTTTAAATTACAAAATCAACAGCAAAATATTAAAATTTAAGTTTTAAACCCCGTTATAAAATCTGAAACAACCCAAAATAAAATTAAAATATGTGAAAAATTACTAAAGACAATAAAACATGGCTATTTAAAAGTTAATTTTATACTCTAAATTACAAAATCAATAGCAAAATATTTAAATTTAATTATCATTGACATTTAATTATAAAGAAATGAATTTATTTTTCTTAAACGGTGGTTTAAAATTAGTATATATCATTAAAATATTTATTTATTTTATAATAGATTAAAGTGTAATGTAAATTTAATTATTGAGGGAGAATGTTGTAATTCAAATCTTATAAAGAAGGGGTATAAATTCTAATTTTCAAAGAAGAAGAGTGTGTATTTTAACATAAGATGAAATGAGAGTGTAATTCAAGCTTCTCTTAGGATATGAAAGTGTAATTTACTCATAAGTTACGGTGAATCGGTGGCAAGGAAGTACACATCATTCACTACGATGTCGTGATAAAGCTTCTCGTTATAAGTAGCATTATCCTCAAATGTATTATCATCTTGACAAGAGATGAGAGCATTGAATACAATGAACCCATCATAACTACATTGAAAATAAGTGATCGTGACATTTTCATCATAGTCCATAGGTTGCCCCACCATTTTACCTTTCATTGTGGATAAGAATTACTTCCTCCATTCTATATTAAATAATACAGTTGATTTTGTCACGCATACCGATACGCAATTTTGATTTTAAATAACTTTATTAATCTATTAGAAAAATTATAAAATTTGATATTTTAAAAATATTCATCAAGACGAATTCAACAACATCTTATATGATACAATTTATCTTTATATACTAGTAGAAAAACATGATCAAAGTATATTAAGTCAATAGTTCACATTATCAAATAGATAATCTATTATAGGACGGAGGGAGTGCTTAATTGGCATGGATGTTTGTAACCGTTAAAGATCTTCCTTTCAATTTCCTTTAAATTTTGTTAGAATTATACTTACTTAATTGTGTTGAAATGAAACAACAAAAAAAAAAAAAAGAATTTTTCTATTCATACCCCATAATTTTTTGGTTACACCCAAATTTTCTTAAAAGTTTATAATAATACCAAAATTGTCCATTTATATAAATTTTCTTAAAACCTAATTTCATTCATTGTCATTCTAAAATTTCACCCTCTTTCATCCACAAACGATCAAACAATCCTGATGTTCAATCAATCTCTATGGAAGATTAAAGAGTGAATTAAAGCATCTTTCATCCATACTCGATTGCATATAAATAAATGAATTTCTTCTTCTTTTTTAATAATGCTAGTTTCAATTTTTTCTTCTTGTTCATCTGCACTGTGCGACGGTTTCAATTTCCATTGTTGAGGTTAAGTTAAATTCAGTTTAAGTAGGTTCATGTAAACTTAGTTTACATAACCTACTCAAACTGAGTTTACATGACCTACTTAAACTGAGTTTACATGTATATACTTAAACTTAGATTACCTAGAATTATTGAACAAAGTTGAACTTTTAGATGTACACTTAAACTGAGTTTACATGACTACTTAAATTAAGTTTACATGACCTACTCAAACCGAGTTTAAGGATGTACACATAAACTCAATTTACATGACCTACTTAAATTAAGTTTACTTGACCTACTTAAACTGAGTTTAAGTATGTACAAGAAAAAGAAAAACATATAATTGCATAAACAAGAAAAACGCAAATTGAACTTAGAAAAAGCTTAGAATTAGGGAACCCATGACAAGTAAAACAAAATCGATTGAAGAACACAACTTGCTAATCTTATTTGTTTCAAATTTTCTTTAAAATCTTGCTTAGAAGGGATAAATCTGCTTGAAGAAATATGATTTTGGAAGAGGAAAGACGAAAGAAGGATTTTGGGGTGTAACCAAGAAAGAAGGAAGAGACTTTAAAAATTAAATTTTATACAAGGTAATTTTGTTATTTTGGGGTGTAACTAGAATTACACATTATGTAATTAGAGAAACTAAAAAAAAAATTGTGTTGAAATGAACATGAAAAGCACCATAAATAAAATTTGTTAGAATTATACTTGCATATTTCGAAGGGATTAATATCAAAGAGAAAATGGATTTAAAACAAACAAGGATTGAGTTTAATGGAAGGTTAGACTCTCATAACGTGACAAATTAAAATTAGAATTTTGATAAAAAAAAGTATTTGTTTTTAATATTTTTTATATAGATTTATACTTCCTCTATTCCTTTTTAAGTGTCGTTTTAGAAAAATAACACGAAAATAATAAAGTGTATTTTTGCATATTTTTTTCCTATTATACCCTTAATTAAATTCACCAATATTTTCATATTTTTTGGCACATACTTGATATTTCCAATAAATTTAATATGTTAATTCTCTCGTAACAATTTCTTTAAGATCGTAACAAACATTTGTTAGTTACTATCTTTTTCTCCAACTAATTCTTTATTTTTTTCCTCTCAAATCTGTTCTTTTACTTTGTATTTGAAATTTTTAACAATTATTCATCTTATATATCGAATTTTAACTCTTCATAGAACCATTATTATAGGTAACAATTTTTTATTTAAATATGAAGATAACAAGAAATAAATTTTGTGTTAAAATAAACAAACAAACTTTGTTTAAAAACAAACTTTAGTTTTTCAAATATATAACATTAATTAGTTTTATTGAAAAAGATAAGAGTAATCAAACAAACAAAAAGGTACGAGTAATTGAAAATGGTATAGTTGACAAATTGTACCTTTAAAATACCAAAACGACGGTTAAATAGGAACGAAAAATTCATCTTAAATGACACTTAAAAATGAACAGAGGGATATTTAATATCTAAGATTATTTTATTCGAGCCATTTTAGATTTTTCCTTCAAAAATCTAAAGTGGCTCGAATAAAATAATTTTTATTGAGAAAAACTTTTAATTGATTTTTTTTAAGACCAACTTTTCAATGAGTTTTCTAAATTAGATTTTTAAAATCAATTCAAAAATCAAAACCATGTATTTTTTTTTTCCGCAACTTTGTTTTTTAAAACAAAATCAATTAATTTAATCTGAACTTTAAGTTTTTAGCGCTTACAAATTAATATTTTGTTAATTTTTTTTAATTTTTTGTGGGAGAGAATGTTATAATATTATAATCATCTTTATAAAATTTTATTCAAAAATATGAAATATAAACATGAGTTAACTTAAAGACGGAGACCATAATTGACTTTGGAAAAAAAAAGTAACAAAAAATTATGAAATTTTTTAGAAAGACTAAACTTAAAGTCTAATAATCTTATAGAAAACATATTTAACCTTGAATTTATCAAAGGAGAAGTAAATGAACTACTCATACTTACTTTTATTTTCCCTCCCCTTCAAACGAAAGTAATTAACCAGACTATCCTAAATGAATTTTTGTGAATCGAAATGCTCTATTTTTGCATAGTTTTATTTTGTCTTTCGGTGGTTGTCATGCCACTAGACTGTCCCAGGCTACCACGTGTCCATGAGTGTTAGAAATTCTGAAGAAAAAAAAATGGAACGATTCTCATGTGAAACACATACCGCTCAACCACCGAGCTAGCGAGCGCTTGTGTTAGGTTAGAAGGCTTTTGTTAACAGGTGTTTGAACTGCCCTTGTTAAGAATTAAAAAAATAGAAACAATTTATAATTTTTATATAAAAAAGTTACTTTTTATATTTTAACGTGTTGAATACATAAATTTTAAATAAAATTTTCATTTTAAACTTCTTATTAAGTGCTCTAAGAACACTTGTTAACATTTCATAGGTTAGAATAACTTTGAAAATAGTTTCACCTTTTGTTTGTTTGTCTTCCTATTTTTAATAGAGGTTTGCAACGTGGATCATCCCATTTTATTTATTCACCCCATTTTATTTATTTAATATAATTCTTATAAAATAAATTAAAATTTAAATAGAAGATTTGATAATTTAATTGCATTTTTAAAAATAAATAAAAAACTACTAAAAAATTAAAATTTCTTCATCCATTTATATCTGTTTGTACCATATTCTGGTCTATTTATTACTCCCTCCATTCCATAATAAATAAGCCATTTGCAAAAAATATTGTCTCAAAATAACTGAGTCATTTCATTTTTCAATACAATATTAATTATTTTTTTCCCTTTATAACTATAATTAATATTACTTTCATCATTCCCAATTTAATACTTCCTCCGTCCCTTAATGTAGACACCCATTGCCTTTTTCACATTTCTTGAGAAATGTTGTCAGTGTAATAAACGTGTCTGTTTTTTGTGTTAATATTACCAAATTGTCATTTGTTTGTATGTATATTAAATTTGACTTTTTATATTTCATGACAAGTTAATAGTATTAATTAGAGATATGTTTAGGAAAAAAATAATAAATGCATCTAGTAATTTGAAAGGGGATTTACATTTAGGGACAAAAATAAAGTCAAATGAGGGCTTAAATATAGGGACGGAGGAAGTATATTCCACTTTGTATTTATAATAGTGGAGAATGCACTAATACCTAACAAGAATACTTAAAACCATTTTTCTCTCTCCTTCATTTATACATTTTTTTTAATATATGTGAAATGAACAAATAGTTCAGTTAATTCGGGACTGAGGGAGTAAAAAGTTATTAAACAATTACAAGTTTTTTTCTATTTCACAACAAAAATTGAAGATTTTATTTTGAGGGGTTTATTTATATAAGAGTGAACTTGCTTCACCCTTAAGGTATGATTCACTTTTCACAACACTTTCTGCACACTCTTACTCAATTTCATTACTAACTTGAACGTCGGAGTACTAACGTGCCTGCAGACATCTTTCATTCCACTGTGAAGACTCAATGCCGTCGTACTAAAAACCGCTACCGTCACACTGGAGCATTATCCGCTGCTGTTACCACTTATCTCTTTTCATCAGACTGGTGAAATCCGTTTACAATGTTAATACTTATATTATTTGATGGACGAATAAACACAAGCGCTTTTAGCTGAGTGGTTGAGCAGTATGCATTACTACAAATTAAGTGAGCACTCATGGACAGATCGCGGCCTAACACATTCTTGCTTTTGCAAATGGTGTGACAACCACTAAAAGGCAATAAAAATCTTTGCAAAACTTAGGTATTTAGATAAATAAAGAGTAATAGTATATGAACATCACTTTTGTACAACCAACAATTTATTTGGTTGTACAAATAACACAACTCTAAATAAAATGTAAGGTATCTTGATTAATTATTTTCATTTGAGGGGCAGGAAAAAAATAATTTAATGTAAATAACTGAACTAGTATAATTAAGAGAAATTCTAAAATGGTCACAAGACCAAACAAATAGTGTTTGGTCACACACACATAAACAAGTATTTTTTAATGATAGAAAGAAAATTGATAAAAAAATAATTAAATATTTTGAAGATAATCTCTTCATGTGAGTGTGTTTAAAGGCTATTTATTTGGTTTTGTGATCATAGAAGAATTGCACAACAATTAAATGTTGAGTCGAGTCCAAATGGGTTATCCAACTTTAAACTACATGCCAACAGAGTGTTAATATCTTTCAAGATTCGAGAACCTTTGGTGCGTGATGCAACTTGCAAGTCAATGTGTACAAATTGGGACTAAGCAAGTAGAACCACCTTGCACATGTACATTAAAACCATGGGCAGCATTAATTGACCTTGAAAGTTACATGACCTAGACCTCAATTTTTGTACTAAATCATAGCACCTCATTGCCATTTATGGCTAGTCAAATTTGCTGGCTAGTACTTTTCATTTTCAATTTAAAAACCAAAATCTTATCCTTAACTCTACTTCCCTTGTATTAATAAACACTTATACCCACCTTTGGGTTCTATACTATCTCTCCAATTCTCAAATCTCTTGTGTAAGAAAAATATAATGAACCTCTTCCTCACCACCACCGTTCTCATCCTAGTTACTATCTCCACCACCTTACTACCTCATAATGCATATGGTGCCAAATGTGACCCAGATGATGAATCAGGTCTATTAGCCTTCAAATCTAGCATCAAATCTGACCCATCATCCATGCTCAAGTCATGGATACCAGGTACAAATTGTTGCACATGGTCAGGTGTAGGGTGTCTAGACGACAAACGAGTGACAAGCTTGTCTTTAACTGGTGACTCCGAAAATCCCAAAAGTTTTTTGTCAGGTACAATCTCACCATCACTCTCAAAACTCAAATTCCTTGATGGAATCTACTTGATAAACCTCTTAAAAATTTCTGGTCCTTTTCCGGATTTTCTTTTCAAACTACCAAATCTCAAATTCATATACATTGAGAATAACACACTATCTGGTCCAATACCCCAAAACATAGGCAACATGAACCAATTAGAAGCATTTAGTCTACAAGGAAACAAATTCACAGGACCAATTCCTAGTTCAATATCTGCATTAACTAAAGTAACTCAGTTAAAACTAGGTAACAATTTTCTCACAGGAACCATTCCAGTATCCCTTAAAAACCTAACAAATCTCACGTACCTCAGTCTCCAAGGAAACCAACTTAGTGGTAACATACCTGACATTTTCACTTCCTTAAAAAACCTTATTATTCTCGAACTTTCTCACAACAAATTTTCCGGGAATATTCCACTTTCAATATCATCTCTTTCTTCAACCCTAAGGTACCTTGAGCTAGGGCACAATTCACTTTCCGGGAAAATCCCAGATTTTCTAGGAAAATTCAAAGCACTTGATACATTGGATCTCTCTAAAAATCAATTTACAGGAACCGTGCCAAAGAGTTTTGCAAACCTAACAAAAATCTTCAACCTTGATCTCTCAGACAATTTTCTCGTTGATCCATTTCCTGTAATGAACGTGAAAGGCATAGAATCATTGGATTTGTCAAGAAATATGTTTCATTTGAAGGAAATTCCAAAATGGGTTGCTACATCTCCAATTATTTACTCTTTGAAGCTTGCACATTGTGGTATAAAGATGAAACTTGATGATTGGAAGCCTTCGGAAACTTTTTTCTATGACTATATTGATCTTTCTGGGAATGAGATTTCAGGTAGTGCTGTTGGTTTGTTGAATAAGACTGAGTATTTGATTGAGTTTCGTGGTTCAGAGAATTTGTTGAAGTTTGATTTGGAGAGTTTAAGGTTTGGAAATAGGTTGAAGTATTTGGATTTGTCACATAATTTGGTGTTTGGAAAAGTGACAAAGAGTGTTGTTGGGATTCAAAAGTTGAATGTTAGTTATAATCGTCTTTGTGGTGAAATTCCTAAGAATAATTTTTCTGCAAGTGTTTTTGTTGGAAATGATTGTTTGTGTGGTCCTCCTTTGATGCCCTGCAAAGTGTAGTATTTTTGTTATTAGAATTTAGGCCAATAATTTAATGGAATCATACGATTCAACTAGTTGCACGATGAGGTGATATTGTCCACTATTTAGTTAAGTTATTTAAGCGATTCTATTGTAATTTAATCTTATTTAAATGCTCTAAAATATTTATATTGTGCAATAATTTATAGGTCTTGTCAATTCGGTGTCCAATTAAGGGTAAGTTTGGTAACCAAAACATGATAAACTAGTTTATACCAACGTGTGCCTCTCTTATGGTCTTATGTTTGATTTTTTTCAATATCAATTTCAGTGAATTAGTCTATCTTTTTTCAAAAAAATAAATAATAGTTTATTCCGATAATTTATACCTTTTAAGTTTATCTATACCTATCTTTTGTAAAAAATGTTCTTAGTCAAATTACCATTTTTTTTTATTTAGTTAAATTTTTCATATATTTTAGACACATAATCATATACTCCATTATGCTTTAGACACAAAATCCATATACTCCATTAAGCTAATGTAATAATTTTATTTGATATTTTTCTTATTGATAATAATGTCATCCAATTTAATCTTTGTTGTGATAATATTAATTTTAGATAATACTTTATCAAGTATTTTTTTTATTACTGATATAATATGAGGCCTTACATCAAGTAAAAATTTTCATAATTTTTTAGGCCTAAGACGATTCTTTTTTTTTTTTTGTTGAAGGAAGACAATTGCTTTTATAACATCCTAAATCCCAAAATAATATACTTAATATTTATAAAATTTAAGTCACTTTAAACCGTTAAAATTGCAGATTTTCAAAATCTTTTTCAAATAAGGACATCTCAATTCATTCATATGATTCGTGATAGATTTTATTATAAAAAGTTAATAATAAGAAAATTTGACTTTCTGACTAACCTTTAAAACTTACAAGGTTTTACAAATTTTGATTACAAGTATTGAACTAAAATATAATAAGTTAATCCCAATCCGATGTCATCTATCAGAGTGGACCATTTTTTCAAAATAACAGATGACACAAGACAAGTCTTCATAAAAGGTATGTATTTGACTCCAAGACTCATAACCTACAAAACTGCGATTTTGCAACCGCATGACCAAGTTAACAAACACAAACAATGAAGGGGGTGAGTTTCAAGAACATGTAATAGTATAAAATAAATGAGAAGAACACGCAAGAAATTAAGGCAAAACAATATCACATCACAAACATAACATTCAAAACTTTAAAGAATATACTATTTCAGCTCAATTCACAGTAGTAAAAAAAATCATTACAACATAAGAATCAAAATCTTCACAAACACAATGTTATGATTCAATCCAAAATAGTTACAAAAATGATACTCACCAATAACAATCAAGACAATCAAAAAACAAAATCTCACGGGCTAATCACAACACATTCATAATATGAATAGTCACAATTCAAACGATAGTAAAAATAGTCACAAATGACATTCAAGACAATCAAAAATATAATTTCATGAGGTAAGCAACATCATTCATAATAGAACACATCATAATTCGAACAGTGATATGCATGCTCTTAGACTCTAGACATCTCTTTCTTTGGTACCATTCTACTCCGAAGTACTTGGAGGTCGATGGTACTATGCCACCGCGTGGATGGGCGAACAATTCAAAAATGGTCGAACCCTTATGGAATATTCAAGGTTGACCGAGTCAGACTATTCAAAATTGGTCGAGTCCAGACTATTAAGCCCCATTCATTAGTACTTCCCAATAATTGGGTTTGTCAGACCCTACCTAAATGATGACAAAACTCCAACTCGTCAGCTTTGAACAAGGTTTATTAGGATAGGGGTAAAATGGTAAAAGTATCGAGAGAGAGAGAGAGAGAGAGAGAGAGAGAGAGAGAGAGAGAGAGAGAGAGAGAGAGAGAGAGAGAGAGAGAGAGAGAGAGAGAGAGAGATATATATAGATATATATAGAGAGATAA
>Ga0315914_1011211_pt1 | contig 10841 bp, 4 predicted proteins | sample MpolenodulesMG_FD_203920 | JGI IMG/M metagenome (GOLD analysis project Ga0315914, IMG submission 203920) | Medicago polymorpha root nodule microbial communities from Los Angeles, California, United States - elongated nodules | ecosystem: Host-associated > Plants > Roots > Nodule | place: USA... | reverse complement strand
GTCCAATTAATCACTTTTTGATCTTGTGCTGTATATTTCCAATAAATAAAAGTGGATTTTCAATAAATAAGAGTATCCCCTTGTTTTCTAGTAATTATACTATAAGAGTAGATGGCTAAATTATTTTTACTGAAGCACAAAATTTAGGTACAATTCCTTAGGTACATTTTGTATAGTTCTTGGCTAAAAATACAATTTTTTTGGAGATAACAAACTTTGAGAGAATTATGGATTTAAGAAAATCATTGTAAATTTAGTTAAGAACCATACGAAAAACATATCTAAGGAATTATAATTAAGTTTTTTTTTCAAATATAAATACAATGAAATAAAATAGAAAAGCGCCGATAGATAACGACAATACGTGTCTATCTTTTTGCAGGTAATAATAATGTAAATTATTAATAAACGAACGAGTTTGATTGTTATATATTAGACTAAACTCTCACTATACACGAAACTAAGATTCAAACTCTAATTTTAAGAAACGTCTATATATTTAATGTTATAAACCTCCAATAAAATTACCTTGGGGTAAAGAGAATATTGAAAACAAAAGAACATTATTATCACTTGATATTACCGACCAGTCTTTTTTCTTTTAAAACGAAAATTGGAAGTTCTATAATATAAATGAAATCAAGTATCAACAAGAAGATTCAAGTAACATCTAGAAGATTTGAGAAGTTTCACACTAATGTTCACGTCACTCTTTGACTCTTTGTTATTAAGCAAAGTGTACAGTCAACTATATGTACCGCGTATTATTATTGGACCACAAAAACCACCATTTGTATTACCAAGAAATTCACCGTCCACCTGCATATACGTCTCAATCAAATCTAGAGCAATGATTTTGTATAGATTTCATCTATCAAAATTGATATTGGAGAAATCGAACTCCATATTTTAAAAGAAACACACTCAAAAATCTCAAACCAATCATTATACACCGTTTTAAGAATATTGTTTAATAAATTATCTTATAAAATCGTTTTGAAAATATAAAATCGAAGGATTTAGTATATCATTCTCTATACAAAAGTTTTGTCTTTTGTTTTCTTAAATAATAGTCCGATTACTATTATAAACAGAACATTGTTTTTTAAATTTATTGAATAACTTATCTCTCTCTAGGTTATTGACTGGACTGTTAGTATATACTTTGAGAATATACTTGAGAATTATATCTCTCTAATTTATCTCTTCTTCTTCTCAGAGTCTATATAACTATTAACCGTTAGTATATACTTTGAGAATTATTCAAAAGTAAAGTATAGTAGTATATACTTTGAGAGAAATATTATGGGAACTTATTACAATACTATTACTACTACCATTTTGAACGATTCCAAAATATTTGCAGCAAATGATTCTTCAACTCACAACAATGAAAGAATCAAATGTGATAACGACTATCAACCTACTCAACTGAATCCTTCACTCCCTGATTCTTCAGCAAATTGGAATAACTCCAAGGTAGTTCATGTTATTTATTTTATAGAAATACATATTTTTTTCTTTAAGTTTGTGTGTGGATTTAGAATAATAATTATGAAATAATAATTGTGTGCTGTTATTTTATTATGCTTGAAATTGAATTTGATTATTCACATTTTTTTTGTGATTAATTATGGCAACTACTCATAGTTAAGACTTGTTCATAAAATTATGTTATGTGATTTTTATTTTTTTCCTGATTAATTATGGTTATTTTTTAATGAAATAATTATGGCTAGAAAAATAACCTTATTTTGTCTTTTTCTTTAGGTATGTAGAGATAAATTATGGCTATTTTACGAAAAATGGGAGTCAAATCACTAAAGACAGAAGATGTTTAGACCTTCCGCTCACACCAGTTGTGACTTGGGTTCTACTCTGAAATTTTGCAAATTGGCAGGTTATACATAAATTCTATTATAAATCTTCGACGAGGTTGGTGAGAAGGTAATTTGAATTGGAAAATGGTTGATAAGTTTAATGGACTCATATATAAGTAATGATTTTTTTTTGAAGTTCATTGAATAACTGATGTATCTAGTCTATATTATGAACCATATATACATTAATTATTTAGTGTAAAACTACTTTACACAGTACATGCCCTGATAACTCTCAGTTTATTAGAATAAAAATAGATTGTTAAGTTTTGTTTGGTATAATTGGCTTTGAGGTTGTCTCTATTTGATGAAGGTATATGAATGCTTTTTCTGTTGTTGCTTATGTCTTGTTAATTTTAGGAAAATGCTAAAATAGAAAACTTTACTATTTGGTGAGGGTCATTGGGGTAATGGCTAAGGACTCAAAAATAGAAAATTTTACTGAAAAGTACAACATAGTAACTATCAATGCATCAAATGCTTTGATTTCCAATAAAACCTCTCTATTTCCTGATTTGTTAGCATGGCCTATCTTGCAAAGTACAACATTTTATTCATTGGTAACTTAAGAAACTTTATTTTTCATCTTAATATTATCTCTTTCTTAATCTTTAACAAGTGTTTAAAGTCGCTTGTTAGCATTTTTCTAGCATTTAATGAAGTGTATTGCATACTCTATAATCGGTTTCTTCATCGGACTCATGAGTGAAATCCTTGTTAAAGTTATGCAAAGTTCATTAAATGAATAGAAAAAACTAAAAAGTTTTACAAGAAAACGAAAGATAAAATTTACCGAGACCTGAAAGTTTCGGCATTGAATGTTATTTGTTTATCGCGTACTTGAATCTGACTAATGTTTCATATGCAGCTTTGTGTAATATATAGGAGGCGTTAATAATATATTGTACCATCTTGGTGGTAGGGTTATTTTCATAAATATCGAGTATTCATCTTGTTTTGTGCAGAATCACAGTTCTCAGGATACTTTTGAACCTGCAAAAGTGGCTGCAGAAAACGATCGAATTGCTGTTGATGCTACAATTTTGTTAGAGATTCGAACAATGAAGAAACATATGGACAGTTTGCATCTTGTTCTCGAAGGTGTTAGTGCGCAGTTAACAGAGCTAGAAACCAGAATTCTCCATCTTGAGAGTTCTATGGATGATTTGAAGGTATCTGTTGGAAATAATCATGGAATCACTGATGAAAAATCGAGGCCGTTGGCGAATATTCTTTGCGAGGTATTTTATCAATCATGCTCCCTCCTGCAACTTCTAGAAACATTTGGTATATCAAATGAATTCTTTTGCTTGATGCAAATACTAGCTGTGTCTGCATCCGTGCTCTCGTGCAACCTATAAACACTCCCGTAATTTATCGTAATTCTGTAACGGGGAATCAAATTATTAAGAAGTGTTGAACTGAATTTAGCAATTCAGAGTTACATTTGTTTTAACATTAAGACATAGACAATACACCGTTTTGATTTAGAAACCTTACGAAAAAGCAGCAAGGGCTGAATTATTTAATCATCAACCTAAAAGGAACACATTCCATTGTTTTACAAGGTCAACACTTTGAAATTACTCAGGAGTTATCCTAAATGGGTGAAGAAAAAGATTACAGAAAACAATTGTATTACTTGTGAGAAGCAATAACACCAAATTTAATATAGCGATGTTTGTACATGCTAATGTTGGTTTATAATCGTGACTCTTTATCTATAAGCTTTAGTTCATATTTTGCATAGTATACTATAGTCTCATACTGGTTCTTCTTTTACTCTTTTGTTTGACATACAAAATATACAGGTGCAAAATGTCAAGGACAAGCAAGATATACTACAAGCTCAGCTGGAAACTCAAACTAGTGACATATCAAATCTTGTGCAGCAAGCTTCATCTGTGTCTGCATCTGTTCCCATGCAATCTCAACAATATCTTCCTTTGTCTTTTAATCTTCCGCAATCAATTCATGTGGTTTTCTCCGCTATTGCACCTCATCAACACGGTTTACCATCTCCAATTCAACTTCCAAATCAATTCGCTCAGATCCCAAGCCCAACTGTTCCTCAGAGAGATCCATACTTGCCACCACTTGTTCATTCTCAGGACATCCCAAATCAGCAATACCAACTGCCTTTAACTCAGCAGTCACATCCTCAACTAGGGGCACCGCCGCATCAACAATACCAGCAGACCCCTCATTCTCAGTACTCTCAGCCAGCACCTCATCTATCTCAACTGCAATCTGCCATGGGACACAGTCTAGAGGAACCACCTTATGCACCCTCTCAAAATTATCCTCCTAATCTCCGCCATCCACCATCTCAGCCACACAGCAGACCTCAGCCTCCTCAACAGTTCTATGGAGTACCCCCCCAAGGATATGAACCACCATCAAGTATATCTGGTGCAAGTTATTCTTCTGGATATGGTACATTATCTGGGCCTGCTGAGCCAAATCGATATGGCAGGCTGCCTCAGTATGGGACACCGCCTCAAGGATACGAACCACCATCAAGTAGATTTGGTGCTAGTTATTCTTCTAGATATGATACATTATCTGAGATTGCTGAGCCAAATCGATATGGCGGGCCACCTCAGTATGGTGGTAAACAACCACAGCTACATACTGCTTCGGTGGCTTACATCAGTGGAAGTGGTTACCCACAACTCCCAACTGCCCACGTACTCCCACAAGCAATACCTACCGAATCTGCAGTAAGTGTTGGTTCAGGTTCTCCTGGAGCTGGTAACAGGGTTTCTGTTGATCATGTAGTCGAAAAAGTTTCTACTATGGGATTCCTTAGAGACCACGTGAGGGCAATGGTTCGGAAGCTGACAGAGAATATTTTGATTCTTCTCTTTTTATATCATTTGTTCTTATTTCTTGGATAGTTGAAACTGTTATGCTTTCTTTTGGGTCCAATTAATGACTATCTTGTTTTTATGCTGTATATTTTCAATGACCAAAAAAGTTGATTTGGTAAGTAACTCCAAACTTTTCAAATTTCTGCTACACAACTAAATGTTATAAGATTTGGTGGTAAGTTTCTATGTTATCTTTGATTTGGGTTGATACATCATGAGGTTGTTAATAAGTATATTGTGGTTACAATCAAGTAGAAGCATATGTTTTAATGTTGCATATATATAGTCAGAAAAATACACATTCAAAAGATTTCGAGTATTTTGAAACGACTGTGCTAAATTGATTATTTACGAGTTGTTTGATTTTTATCGAACTGGCTGAACCCGCAACCACGAGGTGATCGAAAAGTAACTTCGGTTACTCTTACCATCTAATTATGCAATTGACTGAGTATTATAAGTTGGTATATGCTCGTAAATATAAAAGTGCCGACTACAAGTAATGTTACTACTTTTAGTAATGTAAATGTAAGTTAATTTGTTGTAGGGATTAGAACTGTGAAAATTAAGAATGTATACATCTTTCCCTAGCAATGATGCAACTAATTTCCATCCATAATGAAATTGTTATCAATATGCATAAGCAAGGTTATTTTGATTGTATATTGCACTGAAAATAGGTTCAGGCAGATAAAGCTGAAAAAATGAAGTATAATTTTTATTGTGATTTCTTACATGACGATAAGCTTAAGTAGTAACCTCAAGGGAATCTTTTAGAGAGGGAAAGGATCAAGGAACTAAAATAAAATGAGGTTAAGTTTTTTCAGGTAGTCGGATTGGGATTCAGTGACTTTAAGGCGGGAAAATCACAGTGACTTTGTGTCTATCTCTCATATTACTTTCTCTCTCGTCTTTTTATTATTTCTTTCATCTTTCTCTTTCATAAAACACATGAAATTACACTAAAGCCATCGTGACTTTCCCACCTTAAAGTCACTCAATCCGTTTGGACTTGAATAATTCATACTAGAGGTCTAGAGAATCAACCTCAAGAGGATCATCATAGAGGTCCAGAGGATCATCACAAAGGATGTGTTGGTTCATTAGTATAATGTATAGTCGTTATGATCTATATAATATAGATTAACACAAATTGTTAGAGATTAGTTAATTGGGTCACTTAGTTAGTTAAAAATTAACATGATCATATAGTTTACTTGCTAGTCAAGTAACCATAGTTAGGTAAAGCTTTCCATCGTGTATATAAGAACACAGGGATGAAATTGGATATGATGTAGAGTGTGAATCATTGTTGATTAAATGGAATGGAGAATAAACATTTTACAATTCAATAACCATTTTTCTCTCTTTTCTCTCTAATCTCATTTTTCACTTACTTCTCATGATTCACTTGAGTTTTATCACAAATTAGAAGTTCCAACAAATCTCAATCTGCAGTTGGTCATGATTAGCTTTTCCTTATCTATGAATATGCTCAAAATGGTGTCTACTCAGCAGCCATTTATAAGATCATCAAAATAAGGGAAGATATTGCTTCTAGGGTTAAGTGTGTGTTTTTTTTTATTACTATAAATAAATAAAAAGGCATTGATCAATGTTTTTGTCATAGGAAAATTTTGTTCTCACATTTTCCAATATTCATTTTTGTTTTCATGATATAGCAAGCTTTATTTTGTATTGTTCGTTAGTTATAATAGGCTAGTTGTCATAGATATTTTTATAAAAAAATAAATAAATGCTAAAAATGGGTTAAGCTTTATTTTATAAAAATTTAAATAAATTAGAGATAACACATTTATATAAAATTTGAAGGGGAGCATACCCAGAAAGAATTGATGAACTCACATTTGACGGAATGATTGTTTTTTTTATCAAAGCAATAAAATATAAAAGCAAGAGAGGCCTGAACTAATACAATAGAGTCACATAGTGTAAAACCTATGAAAGGAGAAACCGGATCTATCCCAAGAAAGGAAATGTCCTAAGGAAAGAGGTGTCAAAGACAACCAATGTACAGAAGTGTGAGTAAAATATCTTTCATTGGACGAGAAAATTGATGTTGAACACTTTATAAGTGTGAGAACTCATAAACCTAATGTTTAAAGTTTTTGGTAAACATGTGGTGTCTCTCTCGGTAATATAATTGTTTAAAGTCTAATATGATGATCCCCGACCGCATCATGATCCAACAAAGAAAACGAAGTGTTGGATGAGTGTATGAAATTAATAGATATACATGCTAAATAAATTCAATCTATATATCCTATAAGTATATGATCTTTTTTTTTTAGAGGGTAAATATATGATTTTTTTAAGGGAAAAAATATGATCTTCTTGTAATCACTTTTCCGATAGTTTTTCTAAGTAATTCTATAAATAAACACTTGCTTGCAAATCAAATAAATTTCATAATTAATTGTATATTAATTCCCCCTATGTCATGACTGCGTGGAATGATTTATGAGCAATGATATTTATATACTCATTTTTTAAACAATTTACCATTTGTTTCCTTTTTTTTCTTTTGACCAAGAACAATAGAGAAAGAAAGAGAACATAATGGATAATTGTTATAAAATGATTGTACAAATATAATTTTTCATCAGTTCTTTCTATAAATTTAAGGGCAGTGCTATATACTGCGACAGAATATCCAGCGAAAATTTCACGACATACATTTTCTATGTATTTTAAGTGCAAAAAGTTTTTTTTTATAGTTTTGATAAAAGTACTGGAAGCTTATTAAGATAAAAAAAAGTAATGGTAATTGACTTTTTGCCACCACCACACCACTTGGGTTTGCCATAGACGTGTCTCCATGTCCCATGCATCTATGTTGTGCTCAGGCTCCCACTAAATCAAAATTAATATTTTCAATTACAAATTTAGTCAATATAAATCAAAATTGGAGGAGTAAAGTTGAACAAGTTATAATTAAAAGCATGCTGTCCAGGTTTTTATGCTACTGTTCCTCATTCGTGAACTTTTCGCGATAAATAATTTCGGGATATAAAGCATTTCCCTAAATTTAATTAAAAAAAAAAAAATCTCATTCGTTTCTAGACAATTTTTTATGGTCCAATTGAATCCCAACAAAAAATAGTAATAAAATTAATTATGAACATATTTATATGGAGGACAAAAAAAAGGGCTGTTTGTCCCCCAATTTAAAAATGATAAAGATTAGGTTGGTATTATTTTTTTATCTAAGAGTGAGTTGGGCCGTGAGAAAATTTTGAGATCTCAAATTGAATCTTTACTAAAAAAATACACAAAAGTTAAAAATAATAATGTGTTGATATGCGGGAAACATGAGAGAGATTTATCATGTATTTTATCTGATAAAAATGTAACAAGATTTCAACAAAAACAATATCATTACTTCAAAAACAAAAACAACAACATGAATGTATTTTAGCATTGAAAAAATAATAAAATTTGGTGAAAATTACATCGTACATCAACAAAAGATGGGTAGATATTAGTCATATGAGTTGGCACCAATTAAAACCATTAATTTATCTATCATATAAATAGTGAAAGATAAATAAATGATTTTGATTTGTATCATATTGTACGAGTATCATTTTTTTTTAAGGATTGTATGAGTATCATCTATCCACCTTTTATTTATTGGTAAATAAGAATTAACTTTGAAATTTGTAATTTTAATCTAAAATTTTAAACGTAATTTATAGAAAATAGGGATTTACTGAACCGTATTAATAAAAAAATTGAAGAAAACCTGATATTGAATTTTTCACTTTTGTATTAACTCTTTGTGCCCTACTTTAGCATACCTTATACAGGGTAGGCCACTTGTGACGTTTTAATATATCTCATTTTTACTTGTTAAAAAAATTGCAAAAATAATATAAAAACAAAATAAACATCACACATAGGATATTCCATTTCAAAATACAATTTTTCAAACGTACAGCACAGGCACAAACAATAAATTCAAACGTGTGATTGTAAATTCAAAAAATAAATAAATAAAGTATTTGATGAAACTTCCTCTAAAAAAAACTTAATGAAATTAACTTACATAGAATTCTAATTTAATTTTGATTATTATTTTTCGAACAATTTTTTAATGTATATTTTTACTATGTTGTCTTTATTTTTATTCAAAACTAGAAGTGATTAATATTAATATAATTCATTGACATCTGACACTTTCCCATTCTTAAAAAAAAAAAATACTGACATTTTCTTTAAAAAATAATAAAAAGATATTGACACCTTAATGTATGACCGACGACACCTACAAAAGAACCAATGAAGTTAACAAATCCACCAAAATAAAGGAGAAATGATATTTGTATAACCATTTTGTGACAATTTTAAACAATTTTATCTCTTATACTCGCATTATATTTTTACTCTTTCTCTTCCTTTTTCTCTCTCCATTGTTTTTTACTGATGAAAAGAGAGAAAATGAATGTTGTCAAATAGGTTGTACCAAATGGTTGTTCAAATATCATTGCTCAAATAAAGTTAACAAAAATGGAAATCGATAACCCAAATCTATCTATCTCTAAAAAAACTTCTTTGGAGCAATAAGGGATGGTTGGTTGAATACCTTCTGTGATTTCCGCATAGGAATAGATTTGATTGGTTGAAAGCAATTTTGCAAGCTCTTCGCTATGAATAGCAATACTCATAAATTAATATTTAACCTAATCGTATCCCTACATTTCAAAACATTATAGATCATTGAATTTTATATGATTATGCTAATCACAAATTTTATTTTCTCATTTGTAGAAATATTGCAAGAACCAATTTTGATTTTACCTAGTAATATTATAAAAACAAGATAATTGTAAACACTATGTTATTTTTATTTTTGAATGACAAATATTAATAATTAGTTTTTTTAAAAGAAATATTAATAATTAGTTGTTAGATCAATTTTTCTCCTTAGCTTAATCGAACTAACCCAACCCCAACTTAGTTGTTAGATCAATTAATAAATTTTAGATTAATCGTAAACACTTTGTCCGGATTTAAACCCACGACCTCCAACCCATTATTACTTAGCACAAACCTTTTTTATCTCAACTCTATTTCCCCTTCCACAAGTCACACCTTTTTCCCCTTCAACAAGCGACTTCACTCGTATCATATGGTTAGTAGTTTTCCATTTTCTTTAAATAACAAATATTTCACGAAGAAGAAAACCAAAACCCTTGTTTTCACTTCTTCTCTTCCTCTATTTCCTTAAACCCTAAAACCCTCACTCTCTCTCATTATTTTTCATTCCAAAATGGGAAGCATCCAAGCAATAGCTCATTGAATAACTGATGTATCTAGTCTATATTATGAACCATATACATTAATTATTTAGTGTAAAACTACTTTACATAGTACATGCCCTGATAACTTAGTTTATTAGAATAAAATAGATTGTTAAGTTTTGTTTGGTATAGTTACTTTGGTGTTCCATTGGGGTTTCAGTGTTTCACATGTTAGAATAAAGTGCTGATCATATGCAGCTTTGTGTAATATATAGGAGGCATTAATAATATAATGTACCATCTTGGTGTAGGGTTATTTTCATAAATATCGAGTATTCGTCTTATTTTGTGAAGAACCACAGTTCTCAGGATACTTTTGAACCTGCAAAAGTGGCTGTAGAAAACGACCGAATTGCTGTTGATGCTACAATTTTGTTAGAGATTCGAACAATGAAGAAACATATGGACAATTTGCATCATGTTCTTGAAGGTGTTAGTGCGCAGTTAACACGACTAGAAACCAGAATTTACCATCTTGAGAGTTCTATGAATGATTTGAAGGTATCTGTTGGAAATAATCATGGATTCACTGATGAAAAATTGAGTCTGTTGGCGAATATTCTTATACAGTACTGCTGGATAAGCTTATGAATAAAGGTGGTGGTGATATGCAGCAAAAAATAGGTTGGTTTGGTTAGTAACACGACGTTAATCAATTAAACTTTGTATAGAAGTATCGCTTGTTTCGCTATGAAGGTTTTATCAAGAAGGGGGACTTCTTGGTTGTATAGAAGTATCACTTTTTTTTTTTGGGTCCAACATTT
>Ga0315914_1011209_pt1 | contig 10844 bp, 4 predicted proteins | sample MpolenodulesMG_FD_203920 | JGI IMG/M metagenome (GOLD analysis project Ga0315914, IMG submission 203920) | Medicago polymorpha root nodule microbial communities from Los Angeles, California, United States - elongated nodules | ecosystem: Host-associated > Plants > Roots > Nodule | place: USA... | reverse complement strand
ATGTGAAAAGCATAATTGAGTGATTCTTCAGTATTTGTGAGCTTTTCGCAGGATAACTTGCAAACCAAGTAATCAAAGTGCCTAAAATGTACAGTCTATTTAACTCCTTTTTGACACTTATCACTTACCCTCATTTCTTGGAGTCGTCTCTCATTCTTTCTTGTTCTTTTCTTCTAAAATAACTTATTCTCGTCATGGAGTTTTCACTAGATTCATGAAAGTACATTGTGAAAGTTGAATATATGGCTGATAACATCCTTCGTCTATAACCATGATGATGAGACACCATCGAAACCCAGGCCCGGACATGGACATAAGCCCAGAGTGCGACAACCTAAGACTGACGCCCATATGGGACCTAAAAATCTTTTTTTTCATATGGGATATATATATATAGCAAAACACACAAAGAGGGTCCCAACATTTATCTGACTTCAGCCCAACAACCCTTTACACCCCCCTACAACTCACTAGGATTTACTTTTCACACTCCAACATTTAATTAGCCAAAACCTAAAACATAGACGCAAAAAAAAAAAAAAACACAACAAAAATAACGTACACTCTATACTCTTTCCAAGAGTCCAAAGTATAATGATGACTAAATTTGGCAGATGCACCAAATCGTTTTCAAGTAATAAAGTAGTAAGTAAATTCTTCTCCAAAGAGATTGTCATTTCAACTAGGAAACTAGCTAATCTTATTAAAACAACAAATAAAAAGAAAATAAATGGGGTGGGGGTGTTTCAAGTTTGATTTGATTGCACAAAGCAATTGAGCTTATTACAAAAATTTAAATGGTTTTGATTGCATATTTTAGCAGTGGTTAGGATTCTCCTATCTATTTCCTTGTTGGATTAAAGACAAACAATTATTAGTTATGAGAAAATGATTCTATTTAAGTAATGAGTTCGTGGGATTTTAATGTCCCTCCCGCTGTCAAGTTGCTCATGCTGATCATCCTAAGGTTATACGCGTGGTACGAGGTATAGGGTCGTCAATCCTACAGGGTCACGTATGCCTTTGTAAGGTTATCAAGGTGGGGACCTACTCTCTCAGAGGTAATTGAAATATAAACACAATTGACATTCCTAAATTGCCATCTAAAGGATCTACCTACATCAATAAATCTTAGAAGTACATCACATACCCTGAATGACCTTTAGTAGATTAAATGGATAGGCCTAACCCTATCTTACCGAGGGGACAAAATAAAGTTTATAATGCAACGTTCGAAACAGTAGTCCAAAAATATCTTCTGCAACCTCCTGTTTCTATGATCAGTTAGAGACTCTAGGTATGTCACACTCCCTAGGATTCATAAAAGCATTAAGATCTGAAAACATAACTGAATAAATGACTTGAATTAAATTGATCCAACAAATAAATAGAGGTTCATCTTAAAATCCTGCCCAATTAAATGTTAGTTACTTGTGGTAACTAAAACCAAATTACAAAAGAATAAAAAATACACTAAGAACAAAGGTTGATGAGAGACTCCTCCGTTGATGCTCCTAGCGCTTAACTTCCTCTTGAACCGCCAAGTTATGAATGAGAATGTGTGATTGAAGGCTCTTGTACTTATAAGCATATTTACTGGTGGGTTTGAGATGAAAAACTGGGTTTTTTTCTCCAAACCTGCACACTGAACCGCACACGCCTTGCGTGTGACAGTGCTTTACAACACTGCTTCACATGCTAGAGACGCATGGCAGCACACCCGGGGCGTGTGGCACCTTTTTCAAGTGTGTTTTTTTCTTCCTTTTCTTCGTCCTTTTTAGTGTTTTCTTCCTTAACACTTGTCTTGGGACTTGAGATAGAATTTCCCTAATTGTAATGTCTCCAAAGGTCTCTTGAATCTTCATTCCATGTCTTCCCAATTCTTCATGAGGCATCTTGATTTGTTGAATTACATGATTTTTCAACGAAATACATCAAAAACACCTAAGTATTGCTTGGTTTAGGGAAGAACTCGAATTAGATGACTCAATATGAAAACATTACAAAATGCCCCTTAAACCATAGACAACAATTCTAAAACTCTTCTTATTTGGATCAAAGCACTACCAAAATGACCGAAAAATATGTTGAAAATAATGTAAGATGACATGTCATCATATAATTATATATCTCAACAATAAAGACGATCAAAGTATAAAAACTAAAGTTCCTACTAATGCTTGAAATTTCTAAAAATTAATATCAAATTAATATCAATACTTGCAATTGAAATGAATGTTGAGTCCATCTTTCCAACAAAGCGTCATGTGATTAGAAAAAATATTTTGGAAAAAACAACGAGGAACATGAAAATCAATCACCAGAAGAATCATTTAGAGTCGACTATTTTCTTATTGTTGATATGAAAATTACTTCCTTGAAAAATTGATCTGAGGAATTGAAGACATTTGAAAGTATCTTTGGATTTTTATATGATTCACAAAGGTTAAAGTATTTGGAAGATAATGAGTTGATCAAATGGTATTAAATTTCACTCAACTTTTTCTCATGATAATTTGTCAGATGTTGATGTAGACGATCTTTTCTCTTGATTAAAAGTGTTACAATTCACTTTTCCAACTGAAACAATGTCGGCCATGGATATTCTCAAATTTGTCAAACTTACAGATTGTTATCTGAATGTGGTAATTGCTTATAGAGTTCTATTGACGCTACCCTTGACCGTAGCATCGACGGAAATAATTTTTCAAAACAGAAGTTAATTAAAACATACTTGAGATCATCAATGTCACAAAAGAGATTTAACAGATCGAACTCTTTGTCAATTGAGAAGGATGTGTTGGAGAACATTTATGTTGATGTGATTATAAATGATTTTGCATATCAAAATGCTTGAAAAAACTGCAATCTTAAAAGATGTGTTGTAAAACTATTGTAGATTATCAATGGTGGTTTATATGTCCTAGTTTATTATGGTTGATTTTTTTTAGATAAGTTTGGTAGACCTACCTATCGTTTTCCTTAACTTTTTTGGATTTGGTTTGGCCCCCCAACTTTTTTTGTTTTGATATTCTTTTTTATTAATAATATATAAGATGCGGTGCATTTCACATACGATGTTTTGTGGTGTCAATATGGATGGGATGTCGATCGTCATTATTAATGCATGTCTTATTCATCATTTATAAAAATAAAAAAATGGAAAGTTGCTTTTTCGACATCACAAACTTCCTAAACACACATGGAAATGACAAAATTACCCCCAACGGTAGTTAACTACTTTTGGAAAAAACTGGCAGTAGTTAACTACCGCTGAATTCCTTTGTGAATACTTATTAGCCAAATGACTACCAAGTGCTTCCATCACAACCCTACAATCAAAATTTTCAGAAGCAATCAATTCAATTCCTTTAAACTGTCTCGACTTTTCCATCTCCATCATAGTAAATATTTCAGGATCAGCAACACTCAAAGGTTGATTCCCTCAACTCACAACCTTAGAATCCACCGCAACCGCTTCGCCGGAACAAAACTTTGTGTTTCTTCCTCTAATCTCCTCTTGAAACAAATAGGGCTACCCATGAAATCAATTGTTTCAACTTCTTCTTCACCAACAACAACTTCATCTTGTTCTTGTTTTATGAGATTAACAATAACATTTTTGTCTGGTTTTTCATGAAGTAAACACCATGAAAGAGAAGGGTTTGGTTTTGAATTCAAATGGAATGAAAAAAAGTTATCAGGGAGTGACCCATTTGACGAATTTATTGGAAATCGATTTCTTTTCAAAATTTAGATAATGGGTAATTTCAGAAACAACAATAACAAATACCCAATTAAAAAAATGGATTTTTTTTTAAAATTGAAATTATGGGTATGTTCAAAAACAGCAACAACAAGAACAAGGACAAGAACAATGAGTGGAGTGAGAATAATAAGGTATGGATGAAGAAGATGATTTTGGTAGCATATTAGAAAGAGAATGCATGAAACCGAAAAATTGGTAAAAATGAGGAATGTGGAAAAGGGTTAAGAAGAAGAATAAGGGTGAAGAATGAACCTGAATGGAATTAAGGGAGAATAAGGTAGTGTAAATAATATGAATGTGAATATGTCAATGTAGCAGGGAAATTGAACATTGGGTTGGTTCTCTTTAGTGCAAAAAATTGAAGAAAAAATTCAGCGGTAGTTAACTGCCGCCGGGGCCAAGTGGTAGTTAACTACCTTTGGGGGTAATTTCGTCATTTTCATGTGTGCTTAGGAGGTTTGTGATGTAAAAAAAATAACTTTCTAAAAAATTGATGTATTATTTAAGGGGGTCCTTTTCATGAACTTAGCCTAAGACCCAAAAAATCTCAAACTCTGCTTTGGGCTTAGTGAAAATATTTGTTTTAGGTCCAATAAGAAGAAAAAAAAATGAAGAATTTATTTTCCCACCCTATTAGCTTCTCATGAGCCCTCCACATTTTCTATTTTATCCCGTTTGGATTATATAAACTAAATACACTAAAAACGTAGAAAACACCTACAAATTACCGTTATTCTTGTAATATAGGTTTCAACCGTTTTAGAAAATATATTCCGAAAAAAATATAACATTTTGGATTATATAATTCAAATTGTGTCGAACCCCTTATTAGACCAGTTTCAATGATCGATTGTAGTCCATACATTGACACAGTTCAGATTATATAATTCGAATTCATTAAATACAAGTTCAGATTATAATAAAATATGAACTTTATCAGGAGAGAGATTGAACCTATTTGTGATAGTGAACATACTTTTTTTAGTACGTTTACGCCTTTTGCAACACAAATCAAACTATGTTATTGGCATTTTTTGGTACATTGTCTATCTCACTTTGGCTACCAAAGATTTAAATATCAAGACCCTGCTGGATTTTACAATCCAAACTATAGCAGACAAGATCAAGAGTAAGACACCCGAGGAGGTTCACACGTTTTTCAAGGTTAAGAATACCTTCATATCGAAGGAAGAAGAAATTCGTCTGAAATTCTTCATTTACTAAATTCATGGCTTTTGGATAATTATAGAATAAAATTTATCATTTAATCTCTAACACCTTAATAACAAAGACTAAATTCAAGATAAACTAATGGTTTATAGACTAAATTCATGCTTTGAAGCAATAATTAATACCTAAATTCAGCAAGCTTCCAGGATGACACAGTTAAGGGTATGAGATGCACATAAAATTTATACATTATATACAAAGAATCCTCAACCATACCTCATTGTATACTATGCTTCAGTAGGTTTCATATCACATAGAATCCTCAACAAAGACCTTTCCCTAATTTTTTTCCTTCTGTAGATGCATAGACAAACACATCAACATATTAAAGTCTTGTTTCCACACCAGAATTTCATTTAATTTTCTTAAAGTAAACATAAATTATTTGTTACTTGTAAATATTGTTCTAAACTTTTTCAATTTTCAGATTCATTTAAAGATATTAATCTCAAATAAGTGAAAGAAGTGGTCCTTCTCAAATAACTATTCACAGCATTATTATTCTTGGACACCATATTTGACTATGTCAGTGTGGTGGTTGTGTCAAGTCTTTCTTTAGGTCCATGCAATGCAATAATATCAATTATGCAATCAACTTTATCAATGCTACTTGTCATTTTCCCTATATACTTTTGTCGGCAAATTTTACCGTAGAGGTTAAAATCGTCTTTCACAAATAAAAGTAAAAAAAATAAAAGTTTCAATAATATTAAATTAAATTCTTTTTCAATTAAGACGAGTGAGTTTTAAACTATAGTTATAAGTAAGTTAGTAAAAAAAGTTATCAAAATAAGTTATAAGTTAGTAAAATAAGTTATAAGCCAGTAAAATAAGTTATAAGTTTATGATAAAAGTTACCAAACATGTTTTTTATATTATACGAGTTTATAAACTATAATAAACTCAAAATCTAACATTGCGAAACAAAGTTTAGTCTACATAAGAAAAGTGAAGTGACTGTTTGAATTTTGAGACATTTTATTTCCTTTTTGAACTAGCATCATTCAAGTTAGTGTGTTGACAATGAAGATAAAGAGAATCATACTTATTAGAATTTATGATTGTACTTAACACAGTTCGATGAAACCGGCCTGTGAGGCGATGACTATCCTTACTTATAAATACTTGTTTGAACTCATTTCTCATCCAATGTAAGATTTTTAACACATTCTATCACGTCCAACACTGTTATACTTGATGCATGTATCTACTTCTAAAAAACTATCCTCGTCGAAATTTCTAACAGTTTTCATCCATAATTGATCATTCATTGCATTGGTCCACACGCTAGAATTTATCTATCGTTGAAACTTCTAAGATGAAAATTGTGCAACTTTTCTTTGTATATTTATTATTTTGTCAGATGTAGATACAATTATTATTACTACTATTCATTCATCCAACCATATGCATTGCTAACCACCCAAAAACATTACTGTTATCATTATCATTATCATTCATTCATATCCAAGTCTTCTTGAGTCTTTGATCCTTACTTGCTATCACTTCTATCCTTCAATCTTCACAGCTCTTCAAAATTTCATTTACAACTTTTTATCCTATCAGAGATGGCTGCAGCTTTGATTGGAAGTGCATTTCTGTCTGCTTCAGTTCAAACCCTAATGGACAAACTAACTTCAACTGAGTTTCGTGATTATATCACAAAAACGAAGTTGAATGAATCATTGATGGAAGAAATGGAAACCACACTACTTGCTCTTGATGTAGTACTTGATGATGCAGAAGAGAAGCAGATCCTTCAGCCCAAAATCAAACAATGGCTTGATCGGCTGAAAGATGCAATCTTTGATGCTGAGGATTTGCTCAATGAAATCAGCTACGATGCCTTGCGATGCAAGGTAGAAAAGAAACAAGATGGAAACATTACAGATCAGTTTCAGAACTTGCTTTCAACTAAAAACTCAAATGGAGAAAGAAATTCTGAAATGGAGAAGATTTGTAAAAAGCTGCAAACTTTTGTCCAGCAGAGTAACATCTTGGGCTTGCAAAGAACTGTAAGAGGAAGAGCTTCTCGTAGAACACCGTCAAGTTCAGTGGTGAATGAATCTGTCATGGTGGGAAGGAATGAAGATAAAGATAGACTCCTTGATGTGTTGGTATCAGACTGTGGTACCAGCAGATATAATAATTTAGGTGTTGTTGCAATTTTGGGTATGGGAGGCGTCGGTAAAACGACCCTTGCACAACTTGTTTACAACAATGAAAAAGTTGAACAACATTTTGATCTCAAAGCATGGGTTTGTGTATCGGAGGATTTCGATGTTGTGAGGATAGCCAAGTCCCTCCTTGAATCTGTTGTTAGAAATACAACATCTGTCAATTCAAATGTCTGGGGAAGCAATAATCTTGATATCCTTCAAGTTGAATTAATGAAGCACTTGAAGAATAGAAGATTTTTGTTTGTGTTGGACGACATATGGAATGACAACTATCTTGATTGGGATCAGTTAATAACTCCCTTGATTAATGGAGAAAATGTAAGCAAGGTGATCATAACAACACGCGAAGAAAAAGTTGCAGAGGTTGCATGCACATTTCCTATTCATAAATTAGAACCTCTATCTGATGAAGATTGTTGGTCTTTACTCTCGAAGCATGCATTTGGCGGTGAAGACTTTCTTCGAGGTAAATACCCAAACCTAGAAGATATTGGCAGGAAGATTGCTAGAAAGTGTGGTGGATTGCCAGTTGCAGCAAAAGCACTTGGAGGACTAATGCATTCAAAGGTAGTTGAAAAGGAGTGGACTGCAATTCTGAATAGCGACATATGGAACTTAAAGAATGATACAATCCTGCCCGCTTTGCATTTGAGTTATCAATATCTTCCCTCTCATTTAAAAAGATGTTTCGCCTATTGTTCAATTTTTCCAAAGGATTACCCACTTGATAGGAAGGTATTGGTTTTGTTGTGGATGGCCGAAGGCTTTCTTGATTATTATCATGGCGAAAAAGTGGTGGAGGAATTCGGTGATGATTGTTTTGCTGAATTGTTATCTAGATCGTTAATTCAACAATCAAATGATGATGCTCATGGAGAAAACTTTGTCATGCATGACCTTGTCAACGACTTAGCTACATTCATATCAGGAAAAAGTTGTTGCAGACTTGAATGTGGTAACATCTCTAAAAATATTCGTCATTTGTCATATAATCAAGAAAAGCTTGACATTTTCATGAAGTTTAAGAATTTCTACAATTTCAAATGCTTGCGAAGCTTCCTACCCACATGCTTACCCGTGGGCTACTGGGTTTCTCATGATTTATCCATCAAGGTGGTTGATGATTTGCTACCAGCACTGAAAAGGTTGCGTATGTTATCACTATCAAGGTATAGAAACATCTTCAAGCTACCAGATTCAATTGGCAACTTGGTGCAATTGCGATATCTAGATCTCTCCGGCACTGAAATCAAAAGCTTGCCTGATACAATATGCAACCTTTACAATTTGCAAACCTTGCTTTTATCACATTGTCGGAATCTCACTGAATTGCCAGTGCATATGGGAAATTTAATCAACTTACGTCACCTTGATATAAGTTGGACAGGTATAAATGAGCTGCCAATGGAAATTTGTGAGCTAGAAAATCTCCAAACTTTGACGGAATTTATAGTGGGGAAGCCACATACAGGGTTAAGTATCAAAGAACTTAGGAAATTTCCGCACCTACAAGGAAGCTTTACCATCAAGAACCTGCATAATGCCATTGATGTCACAGAGGCAGAAGATGCCAACCTGAAAAGCAAAGAGAAAATTGAGCAATTAAATCTGAAATGGGGAGAACTAAGTGAAGACTCGCTAAAAGTGAAAGTTGTGCTTGATATGTTGCAGCCACCAATAAACTTGAAGAGACTGGGCTTTGACTTGTATGGTGGGACAAGCTTTCCAAATTGGTTGGGTGATTCTTCATTTTCTAAAATGGTGTCCCTTTACATCAATAATTGTGAATATTGCATGACACTTCCACCGCTAGGGCAACTACCATCTCTCAAGGAACTGAGTATAATGTTTATGTCCATGTTGGAGACAATTGGCCAAGAGTTCTATTGTGTCAAGGAAGGAAAAGCTTCTAATTCTTCCTTCCAACCATTTCCATCCCTTGAACGTTTAAAATTTCACAGCATGTATAATTTGAAGGAATGGCATCCTTTTGATGGCAATAATTTTTCTTTTCCTCGTCTTAGAACTCTGGATTTACATGGTTGTCATGAGCTAAGGGGACATTTGCCTAGCCACCTTCCTTGCATTGAAGAAATTAATATAGTAGGTTGTGCCCATCTTTTGGAAACACCATCTACTTTGCATTGGTTGTCGTCAATAAAAAAAATTAATATCAATGTGCAAGCTAGAAGGACCAAACTGTCTTTACTTGGGAGTGACTCTCCGTGTATGAGGCAAGATGTAGTGATTGAAAAGTGTGTTACGTTGTCATCTGTGCCAAAATTGATTCTGAGCAGCAATTTTCTTCAACACTTGGAACTCTACCACATTCCGTCTCTCACTGCATTCCCCACAGAGGGTCTACCTACTTCATTGCAAACACTTCGTGTTTTAGGGTGTGGGAATTTATCATTCCTTCCTCCTGAAACGTGGAGCAATTACAAGTCCCTTGTGATGCTTGAGATAAGCGGTAGCTGTGATGCACTTGCATCCTTTCCACTTAATGGTTTCCCTGCGCTCCAAATGCTAGTGCTAGCTGGTTGTGGGTGTTTGGATTCCATTTTTCTTTTAGAAAGTCCTTCATGTTGGTCTTCAAGCCTCCGGTCGCTTACATTCGCATCTGATCCCTCAATTGAATCACTTAAAGCCAAGCTTCGGATGGACATGCTCACTGCTCTTGAAGATTTGTCTCTGAATTGTCCAGGATTGGCATTTAGTGAAGATGTTTCTCTACCTCCCAAATTAGAATCAATTAAGATTTTGTCCCAAAGATCAACGCCACCTGTTACGGAATGGGGTCTCAAAGATCTGACCGCTCTTTCACAGTTGCGTATTGGAAAGGGTGATGATATACCTAACACCTTGACGAAGCAGTCGTTGCTACCCATCTCCCTTGAGTCTCTGACTATCACTCATCTCTACAAAATGAAGTCCTTTGATGGAAGTGGGCTTCGTCACCTCTCCTCTCTCGTATATCTTACATTTGAGTATTGTGAACACCTTGAGTCATTTCCAGCAAACTTCCTCCCGTCCTCGCTGAAAGCACTTACAATTTATGAATGTGAAAAGCTTGAGTCATTGCCAGAAAAATTCCTCCCTTCCTCATTGGAAATACTTTCAGTTTGGTTCTGTAAAAAGCTTGAGTCATTACCAGAAGAAAGCCTCTCTGACTCTCTTAAGGAACTATATATTCGGAATTGCCCTGTATTAAAAGAAAGGTATAAAAGGGAGGAACATTGGTCAAAAATTGCTCACATCCCTTTCATACAAATAAATGATGAAGTCACAATATGAGAAGAAAAAGTTGCTCACATCCCTGTCATAGAAATAAATTGTGAAGTCACAATATGAGCCATGGTAAAGTAAGAGAAGAAAAAGTCGCATTCTTGATTCACGTACGTTTTTCTTTAAGTTCTTTCATATATGATCTATGTATGAGGTACTTTTGATATCTGGAATCTGAACAATTTATAAAGTAATTTTCTTAACTTCTTTCACCACAATCATTGCTACATATAGCAAAAGTTATTACCTTTAGGGCAACGTTTAGTGTGGGGAAATTACAAAATTTCCCCATCTTGGGCTAATCTAACCTCAACCATTGATTTAATGTAAAATAATAGGAATGGTTAGAATTGGTCTGTCTTGACCGGTAACTTGTACGG
>Ga0315914_1011203_pt1 | contig 10848 bp, 6 predicted proteins | sample MpolenodulesMG_FD_203920 | JGI IMG/M metagenome (GOLD analysis project Ga0315914, IMG submission 203920) | Medicago polymorpha root nodule microbial communities from Los Angeles, California, United States - elongated nodules | ecosystem: Host-associated > Plants > Roots > Nodule | place: USA... | reverse complement strand
AAAGTGATTAAAGCAAAAGAAGAAAAATGACTAATTAAAAATAAAAATTAAAACTAAAATTAAAATTTAAAAATAAAAGAGAATTAATAAAAGATGGAATTTTAAAAGATAAAAGTAAATAAAAAAATAAAGATAGAGAGAGAAGAGGGTCCGAATCGGAACAACAATGAGGTATTTTAAAATACCTTTCTGTCAAATTTTCTTTGAAAAGTCAGAGAATATTCCGGATCAAAGGGTGTATGAATGTAGGATGTTAGGTCAAAAATTGGGGTATGACAATAAGAATAAATTTAATTTAAATATTAAAATAAATGTAACAAACGTGAGCAAAAAATAATGTTAAAGATTGGACTTTAAATCCTCTAAAAAAAATTAGTAACAAACGTGAGCAAAAAATATTGTTAAAGATTGGACTTTAAATCTGCTAAAAAAAAGATTAATAACAAACGTGAGCAAAAAATATTGTTAAAGATTGGACTTTTTTTTGACCAAGAAAAAGTTAACTATTATCATTAATCAACCAATGTTCAATACAAGAAGGATAAGAATTAAAAATACGGTGACTACCCCAAGATCAGGTCGCCCTAGCTAAAGTATGAGCAACCATGTTTGCTTGTCTCCTAACAAACTTCACTTCGAAGTTGGAATGTAAAGATAACTGATAAATATTACTAGAAACAATAGCATAGAATTTTGAATCACCATGGCCTGGAGACGATAAAGCTTGCACTAGAGTAGTAGAGTCAGATTCGAAGACAACCCGGTCCCATCTATTCACATCAGCAAAGTTAAATCCTCTAAAAGAAAGATTAGTAACAAACGTGAGAAAAAAATATTGTTATTAAATCCTCTACAAAAAAAAGATTAGTAACAAACGTGAGCAAAAAATATTGTTAAAGATTTGACTTTAAATCCTCTGAAAAACAGATTAGTAACAAACATGAGCAAAAAATATTGTTAAAGATTGGACTTTAAATCCTCTAAAAAAAGATTAGTAACAAACGTGAGCAAAAAATATTGTTAAAGATTGAACTTTAAATTCTCTAAAAAAATAGTAGTAACAAACGTGAGTAAAAAATAATGTTAAAGATTTGTCTTTAAATTCTCTAACGTTATGAATGTCATTGATCGTAAACAGAGTCAAGTATTTTTTGTTGATGGTCTAGGAAGAACAGGTAAAACATTCCTTTATCGAGCATTAATGTCAACTTTGAGAAATAGAGGAAAAATTGTTTTAGCAACCATGTCATCTAGTATAGCTGCAACATTATTACTGGGTGGAAGAACTGCACACTTCCGATTTAATTTACCTTTTGATTTACCACCAAATTCCATCTGCAATATAAAAAAGCAAAAAGATCTTGCAAAACTTATTAGAGTAGCAGTTGCTATAATTTGGGATGAAGACCCGATGACAAATATATACTGTTTAAAAGCATTAGATCGAACACTAAAAGATATTTTAGACTGTGATGCTCCATTTGGTGGAAAAGTTATGATCATGGGTGAAGATTTTCGTCAAGTACTTCCCGTTATTCAAAAAGGTAGTAAGACACAAATGATATGTACACGTATCATTATGCATTATTTGTGGGCTAATGCCAAGGTCCTACATTTGGTACAAAATATGCGATCAATGAATAATCCTGAATTTGCACAATTTCTTATGCGAATTGGTGACGATGTTGAATCTACCAACCCAATGATATGGTGAGGATACCTCCTCAAATTGTATTACAATGGGAAGGAGAACAACTAATACAAACTCTTATTGATCATATTTTTACACAATTAGATTTGCATGGATGTGATGCATCATATATGGTCTAAAAAGCCATAATTACACCTACAAATGATGATGTTCAAAAATTGAATGACATAATTATCAATCTTCCAGGAGACGAACATAATTTGTTGTCATTTGACGAGGTTGAAGGGGATACTCATAACTTATATCAACATGAATTTTTAAACTCAATTGCTCAAGGAATTATCCCACCACATATTTTAAAGGTAAAAAGAGGTGCACCTTTTATGTTGTTGCGAAAAATATACCTTAGATATGACCTATGTAATGGGACATGATTGTTATGTCCAGGGTCGTTTCAATAAAATTGGAGGCTCGACTCTAATATTAAAAATGACCCATAATAAAAATAATTAATGATAATTTAAATAAGGGAAATGTTAACTTGTGCTCTTAAGGTACAATATAAGGAATCCAACATAGTAACTTTTTGTTGGAATGTGTGCATTCAATTTAATTTTTGAATTTATAATAATTAGAATGCATAAAATCTGAGGGAATATTTCTACTTTTGAGTTCCTTATCTTGTGCCCTAAGGGCACAAGTTAACATGACCCTTTAAATAACTGCAAATTAACAATAAGCATTATTTTGATTTTAATTTGTTTTTGTTGAATTTTTGTTGTTGATGGATGTGTGGGTTTGACCTAACTTATCCATTTACTCTTTACTTTTGTTAAATAATAAGTGTTTGATTTAGAGCTACATAACAAAAGAAAATATTATCCTACATCCCAACAATTATACTCATACCCCTATAAATAATTGAGGCCCTCATAAATTGGAGGCTCGACTCCGTAGAGCTCCTTGCGCATGGCAAGGAACGACCCTAGTTATGTCGTTGTTTATTTAAGAATATGTTGGATGTGAAAATCATAACAGGAAACAATGCTGAAAAAAGAGCATTCTTGCCTAGAATTAAATTAAAAACAAATGCGAGTTCAAGACTTCCCTTTCTACTTAGTAGAAAATAGTTTTCTGTTAGACTAAGTTTTACAATTACCATAAATAAGTCACAAGGGCAGACCATTCCCAATGTCGGAATCTATCTTCCATAACATGTTTTCGGTCATGATAAATTATATGTAGCTTTATCAAGAAGAGTTTCTTAAAATTCAACAAAAGTTCTCATTAAAGAAGGAAAAATAGAATGAGAATATGAAGACTTTACAAAAAAATATAGTTTTTAAAGATATTTTTATATCACAATCATAACAATGTTTCTTTTACATACCATGTCATTTATACATTTATGTTATGATGTACTTTTTTTTGAAGGATGTTATGATGTACTAATTACTATTGGAATAAACAATAAATGATCATTATTTTATATGTAGACAAATTAAAATATGTTGAGTTCATAAATAATTTTGTTATATGTCTCGACAATATTTTGTTTATAAATCAATAGTTTCTATTAATATTTTAAAATTTATAATTTTTAATCAAAATAAAATAATCACATGCGTCGGTGCATTAGTAAAACGATAAGGAAGGTTTATGAGAGAGGTCTTGTCTACCAAAAAGGAGGGTGGAAGCAAGTTGTAGCCTTGGAAGAAAGAAAACATACAACCACGCACGTCGTTACCGTTAGCCAGCTCACAACCCCGTTACTTTTCCCCTTCCACGTCACGGATGACGCTAAATCTAACTGTCACCGTCGAAATCATAACGCCGTTCTTAAAAAACACCGTTAGGCCCAATTTTCGGCCCAAATCATTCATACTCCCTATGCGCTACTCACTCTAAAGTCTTCTTCATCATAATTCTCTCTCTCTCTCTCTCTCTCTCTCTAACTTTCTCTCTCTTTCTCAGAATTTTCCGATTCCTTTTTATTTATTGCACTTTTCTCATTCCTTTTCTGCTCATACAAAAATCTTTCCTCTCTCGTATTCATGTCGGTACGTCTTTTTCTTTCCTTAATCAAATTATTTATTTATTTAATTGTGATAATTATATATTGTGCTGTTGTATGTGATTCAAAAATCACTGATTTATATTTTAATTTTTATTATTTTTGTGGCTAATTTGACATTTTTAAGCTATGATTTTGATTTTTTTTTTAATTTCTGGATTTTTGTACTGTGATCTTACTCTTTGATTGTTTGAATTTAAATTGCAAGGCTTTGATATAAAAAAAAAATCATTTTTTTTTAATTGGGTAAGTTTGAAATTTGAAGAAAAAAATAGTGACTATACAGCAATTTTATACTAGTGACTATTTATGGTGAAGTTTTTTTTTTTTTTTTTTTAGTTTTAAATTGATTTGTAATCCTGTGTGGGTTGTGATTTGATCCTTATGAATCGGAAAATTCATTTTTCATTGAATTAGGTGGTTAATGGAACTTTGTTTATATATGCAGTTTAGCTACTATTAAGATTTATTTCTTTTGTAGATTACAGTGTATTTGTTTGATTCCAAGGGGATGTTTAGATAAACAGTTTAATTTAACACTTATTCGATATACACATGTTGTTTAAAAAATGACGGTATACTAGGGAGCTTAGTAAAATAAGCTGAAAATAGCCCGTGGTTATTTTTATAAGCTATTGTAAATATTTATATAAGTGATTATGCAGTATGATAAGCTCAAATAACGTTTCTTAATCACCCCCTGAAATTAATAAATCATCATGGGAAGTCTATTATTAGTATCATGTGTGCTTGTAAATTAGAAATGCTATAATTTCTTGCTGATTCTTTTTATTCTGTGGTTGAAATTTCAGCACTCTTTGTTGTCCTGTTCTAGTTCATCTTGCCCTTTTCTAAATTACTGCATAATGACGTGTTCCTGTCTTGTAAATTATTATATATGAGTATGAACATTATTTATAGTTGCTTAAACATGTGTTATTTTCTTCAAAATATCAATTTTATTCGATAGGGAAACTGGGACTAGGGGGGAGGGAGCGAATTATTTGAAAATAAGTGTCGGTGTAAACGGAGCAAGTACACTTAAAAATTAAACTATAAAATAGAGGCAAATAAACTAGGGAAAGCTACCCAAATACTACAACCAAGCCTTATCCCACTAAGTGGGTTGGCTGCATGAATAAAAAACGACGCTATAGTGTTCTATCAAAAACGAGGCAATAGGGCGTTATCCTGTTTTTTCTTCCTAAATATTTGAAATAGTATGGAAGTTGTTTCATTTTCCAAAAACATTCCCCTTAGATACCAGAGAGTCTAAACCATTTAGGAATGAAGGACTATTAGTCGCAGTATGGAAAACTAGAAGCAAAAAGAAATATGAGAAGAACATTGTATGTTTTGTGAACGTGGGAAATGGTTTGCAAGTAATTATAAGAAGTAGCATAGTCCAAACTCCAAGTAATGGCTTGACCTTGCCTAGGGATTTAATGAGCTGGCCTTTCTCATGTTTTGAAGCCTCCCACCGTAGAAGGAATATTGGAGGACTAGTAGAAACCACTGAGCATGGGAAGGTGTGAAAGAGCTGCCTGGGGCGGTGGTAGATCGTGGTAGACAAGCGCTTCATGAATGGAGCTGGGCCGAGAGAAGGACACTTTTTCTGCTAATACTGACCGGAACGAAGCCAAATGGACCAATCCTCTTGATGGCTATGTTGTGTAATATAGATGTTGCTTTTCCTTATGCCATTGACAAGGTTGGGATTGCCGTGTGTTTAGGAGATGACCCTGGCAGGTTCTTAATGGTGAAAACCATTATGGGTCCATAATTATTGGGTCATGTAGGGGAGGTCGTGGGTCTACAACATGTAATTTTGTGGATCATGGAGCTCGAGCTGGATAAGGTGATATTTGCAGTGGGCTAAAACAGCTTGCTGATGGTATTAACTTCCTGTAGGCGGATGCTACTGAGTTTTGTGCTTTGCTATTTGTAAAAACTTGGTTTTTGACTTTGCTAGGAGGGAAGCTAATGCGAATGCTCATACTCTAGTAGGGGTGACAGCATCAACAACTAATCCTCATATTTTTAATTCTATCCCAGTTATATTTAGCATATTATCGTTGATAAAATGAAGTAGTTATATTTCTGTAAAACAGAGGAATGACTTGACCTTTTAGGGAGTCATGAATTTTGAATAAACAAAGGGGTTGGCAATTGGAAACAAGTTACTTGTTGAAGATTCGATAAAAATGTAGAAGGGCATTTACACAAGGAGACCCAGAAGAATCCAAAGAAACATTTCTATGGTCATAGGGATTTTGGGTTCTATTTTAACCCCAAATATTGGGTTTAATCAAAACACACCATTTTACAGTGTTATGTTTGGTCTTCATTCTTCTCTGCTTAATGGCATCTAGCACGCGGCATTATTTTTTGATGCATTTATTTATCAAACTTTTGTAGCATGTAGAGAATCTATTCCATCATTGGGTTTACTTTCTAATTTAATTACTTCTAAAGTTGAGTTTTTATTTTACATAGGCTAATGTGATTATCTTACAGGATAACGGTCGGCCACTGCCCAAATTCGGTGAATGGGATGTCAATGATCCAGCCTCAGCTGAGGGGTTCACAGTGATTTTTAACAAGGCAAGGAATGAGAAAAAGACAGGTGGAAATCCTGAGTCACCAGGAAAGACCGCCTCTGAACCTCATAGCAAACCTGCATTAGATCCTGCCAAACCTCCGAGTGTAAGATACTATTTAGTTTATACATACATAAAACTGACACGCACAGATGCACTGCTGTTTGTTAGATAAGATGCGTTTGGAAAAACTTCCATAGTTTATTGAGGAAAGCTCATTGTCCATAAGTTGGAAATAACTTATGGACATCTCATGTCCAAACAGTAACTTAAGCCATTGTGTCTTGACAGAAGTTCAAATAAGCTTTAGATAAACATTTCCAAATGGTCCTATTAAACTAAAGATGAGATATTTCCCCTCATCTGAAGAGGCTTTAAGCTTCTGAAAATACTGATCATGTGTGTGATATGTTTTTTGAACAGACAAGTCTAAAAGTAAACATGAGATAATTATGCCAATGTGAAGAGTCGTGTTTTAAACATGCAAAAATGCTGATTGTGTGTGCACATGCATGCTTTTTTGAATGAGTTGAGAAACAATAGGATGACAATCTAAGCATTTTATTGTGTATGTTGACAAGATATGTTAGACTAATAATAAAAAGAAGATGAGTAAGAAGTTCTGGCCAATCAAATCCAAGATCTGAGTTCGAATGACATCTGTTCCACTCTTGCATTCAAAATTAAAGTATATGTATTCCATATATTAAACTGTGGATAAGATAAAAGCTAAAGTATTTATCTTCTGTTTTATTTGATTGCACCTGGATATGTCTGGTATAAGTCACTGATCTTGCACTGGTAATTTGTTGACTTTTGGAATATAGTATGTTATGAAGTCTGAAGAGATAACATAGGAAAATCTTAAGATTTGTGTTTTTATTCAGTAGTGTTTTGATTGTCAAACTTAGATAGATGTAATAATTCTTAAATACTTTTTCTCACGACTTTACTTGGTTTCCAGAAAAAATGGTTTTGCTGCATACAAAATCCTCCTGCAGAATCTTAACAATGCTGGCTCGAGTGAAACAGAACAACAATGTTTATGTGTAACTAGCTCCACAGTATTTCGTCAAACATAGGAGCTGTAGAGCCATAAGTGAATTCTACTGGAATTTAGATTCTGTGATGTAAAAGTGAGCTGCAATGGGGGAAAGCAAAGAAGACAAGTTATTATTTATGTGTGTATCAATGTTGTGGTTTATGATTAGGAGCCAAGGTTACTTTCTGTTTTGCCTTGTCATATGAGCTAGAGCGTTGTTTGTCACACTGTATTCCTTGTATTATCAAACAAGTCCTATTTTATGAATGCATTTTATTACTTTGATTTATTTATTTTCGGAATTTTTATTCCTTTGATTTAGTTGCTCATACAATGCTTGCAATTTGGTATGTGCCTTGCTATTGATCGCCATTGCCCGCCTGTTCTTTTTCACTTGGAACTCGTCTTCCAAACTGGAAAAGAAAGGGAAAAAAATGAAGAATGAAAAAACTGGAAAAGAAAGGGAGGAAAGTTATTTTACAGATTTTGTCATAAAGACATGTTATATACTATTTGTTGCATCCAAAAAGTTTATCTTATTTAGCATGCTGATGGCACTTTGCTTGTCAATGGAGCTGAGAATCTTAAATAGGCTGTGAGTATTTGGTGCCAGTTGTCAAAAGTATTTAATATCTCGTTTCTTTTGTTTTTTATTTTATCTTCGTAGCAGTTTCGAATTTCTATGGAAGTAAGGGTTCTTGGTGATTTCAAATTAAGTCATTGGAGCTGTAGCTTCTAGATGGAAATAGAAATTATGTGGTAATGTTTGTAAGGTGTATCATTCTTTTCTCTATTCTTATCTGGTTTACAAGTAAAAGAATAAGATTATCTACTGTTCGAATTCTAAGAGTAAGGTATATCACTCTTTTCTTAACTATTAATTGCATTAACAGATTCCACTTTTAGTCATTAAAGAACTTGTTGACTCGAAATGGCTAACATATTCCTTTTAGCCGGGTCATTGTTCGAATTAGTAGATCATTGGTTGAACATCATGATTGAAACAATTCGATGGGTTGGTTGTATGACATTGTCTCTACTAAAAAAATATTTATTAATTTTAGGAAGTCATGGTTTTAATTTTAGAAATTTGTTTTCTGGATCGCTTGATGCTTGGATTAGAAGAAAGATGACGATTAATTTGTTTGCAAGTTTCTTTAATTAGCAAGTAAGTAAAATATAGTTGAATTTGATTTTTACTTAATTTGAAACACTTGACATTAAAATAGATGAAGGTACAACTATTCCAATTAAAATATTACTGCTACAGTAACAAAACTACCTAGAGGAAAAAGAAAACAATAACTAAAAATAAAGCCCCAAGTTGATAATAAAACTCTAGTATCCAATCATTCATTTTTTCTTTTAAGAATGATTGGATACTAGAGATCCATTGACGGCATCAAGCCTCACTGCTACATAACACCGATCCAATCCTAGTCATCACTATATCATGTCTTCAAAGTTGCCGAGATTATGAGTTCTAAAAAACGAAAGAAAGGAGGAAAAAGGGTCTCATTCATACATACAATGCATTTAGTTTCCACAATTCGGATGAATTTCATTCATATTCCAAAATTTAGACATGGGCAATTTTAGTATTTATGGATTGGGGAGAAATTCTCTTTATTTGATTGACAATTTTTCTATATAAATTTGTTCCATGTTGTTTTTTAAGGGTGTGTGCTATTTTTTTTTAATTAAATAGTGTTAAAAACACTCATTTAACACTTTTTTAACATTGACTTTTTAGTGTGTGAAATTATGTGAACTTATCACTTTACCTGAGTCTATTTTTCAATATATTGAGGCTCATCTAAAAAAAATGTCCTTTTAAAAATAGTGTGTTAAACGAGTGCTCTTAACAATTTTTTTCAGTTTGCTTTTTTTTTTCTTTTTCCTTTCTCTTTTCTCTCTTAGTCTTGACAACAAAAGAAAAAAAAACTTGAAAAACTTTGAAGTATGACTAAAGTATATGTGCATAATTTATTCACATACAATTTTTAGGGTTAAATGTATTTTTGTCCTATGTCATGATTTGAGTATATTCCAATTTACCCCTACTAGACCATCGACCCGTGCTCCGCACGGGTCATATCGACTGTAAGAACAGCCGATATAATACATCATACCGATTAAAATGATCTTAAAATGTCCTTGTTTAACTCTAATTTGTCATATTGCAAGATAAATTTATATTACTACTAAGGAGAAATGCTAGGATTTTTTTTAAAAAATGTTAGGAACATTCTCTTTCTTGCACTTTCTATAATACTCATTTTCCTATTAGATAAATGTGGGATCCATTTCTAATATGTATTAATATTAATATTCACAAAAGTAGATACATTTTTAAGAGGACAAAAGTAGACTCATTGAATTTTAATTATTATTTTTTAGGGAAGATTCACCGAAATTGTTTAAAAAAAAAAATGAAATGTAAAGGAAAACCAACTCATATATGAAACATAAAAAATATATTTCTATATGGACAACTATAGAAATAATATTCCTTTAAAAAAATTATAGAAATAATATTGGGAGTTTTTTTTTTTTTTAAAAAAAAGACACATAACTTAGTTTGAATGTACGATTTTCTTATGATTTTTTTTTGGAACTTGTCCACATACAGACAACAAACACAATCATATATATTTATAGCAGACTACCAAAATATTACCACATGCAATCGACAATATCCAACAAAAGAGTACAGATGGTAATACGAATGACCTCGTATTTATTCATAAAGCAACAATGTTTTATGTTTATCATCAATGCACAACACATAAAACATGTCAAAGAGAACTCACGAAAAATGCAACAATACAAAACCAAAACTTCCGTCCTTCTCAATCTTAAAATGGACCAACATATTTGTCAGCTCCTCATTTCATACTTCAACAACATTATCAATCTTGACCCTTATATCAAAGCTCATATGACTCATGCCTCCTTCTTCCTACTCAAACATAAAGTTTCTAAATAACTGACCAAATGGCAATAGTTCCTGCAAGGGAGAAAGAAAAATGGTTATTGGGTTAATGAGAGGCTATAACTTAAATGCTCATTTTCTCTAACATCTCACTTCTCAATTTTTGCAAGTGTATCCACTATCCACCATGTCCACATATTAAATTAAATTGGTTTAAAATCCTATACAAAAACAATGAGGGATGAGGGAGCCAAAAATAAGTCGTAATTTTAGAGAAAGAAATTGTGGAAGTGGTTAAAACGATAAGAATAGTCTAATGAGTGAGGAAAAAATGCTAATGTTAGACCGACCATATATATAACCAAAGCAGACAAATGTTATTATTGCTAACATGCAATGCCCTAGAAGTAAAAAAAGGAGAGGGATAAAAATTTAACAAACGAAAGAGAGTCATTATCAAGGAATTGGAGTAGGAGTATAGTCTTTAGTTTCAATATCATGAGATACCATTAGAATGTGATCAACCAATTCTACAAATTACCTAAA
>Ga0315914_1011202_pt1 | contig 10849 bp, 6 predicted proteins | sample MpolenodulesMG_FD_203920 | JGI IMG/M metagenome (GOLD analysis project Ga0315914, IMG submission 203920) | Medicago polymorpha root nodule microbial communities from Los Angeles, California, United States - elongated nodules | ecosystem: Host-associated > Plants > Roots > Nodule | place: USA... | reverse complement strand
ATGTACATATACAACATTTCCACACAATCACAACATTCACCAAACTTCACCAATGCATAAATTCAACAAGTCACATATTCAATTATGACACGACTCATCAACTATTCAAATGCATGCAATGTTCTAGACTCTGCTAGATGCATGTGGTACCATACTTCTCCAAGGTCGTCACCTCAGGATGCAACAAAAACATCATAGTCAACGGCTATAATCAACGGCTATATGGATACAAGTATCCGGTCAACGACAATATGGATATAACATCCGACACAACGTATGATGCATGAACATATGACTCAATCACCCATGCATATGTTCACAACAATTAAACGGCTATAATCAATGGCTATATGTATGTACATGCATTCATCGCCAATCACACCCAAATTAGCATGTATAAACTCACCACCAACAATCAATATCATTTGCATACGATAATTCAACAACGTAATTCATCATCATGATTTAGCATATATGCATTCACCAACAATATCACCATCAATTAACATGTATGCAAGTAATCAACATCAACAACATTATTACCACTCAACAACTCCGTATAATTTCTCACGATTCAAGTAAAGGAAAATATACGTTATACTAAGATAAGTATCATTTCAACACCTAGCAATCATTCATACATCTTCATGTAATCATACAAAGTTATTCACAAAATATTTTCCAAGTAATTGGTCTTAAAGATTATTTTCGACAAAGTTTGTCTCTCATTTTACAACTTTAAAATAATTGAGACAATTGAACCAAAACCAAATCATTTTCAAAACAAAACCAAGTTAGATTCAACAAGACATAGGTTAAATACTATTAAACCTCTTAATTGAACTCCTAATACTTCTAGTTTTGAAGTTTGGAAACAAACCATAAGTTTTGGGTCGACTTAGAAACAGTTATCCTAAGTTTCCTTAAAATTTCTTTAAGACCCACTTGGAGTGTTTTCATCATAACTCAAAATCCACAAAACATTTTCAAGTCAAACCAAATCCATTGGAAAGCTAACAAAATTATCTAAAACTTTCATGTTTACACCAAGGGCCAATTCAAAACACAAATGGGTGAAAAAGCACAAAAAATGCAAAAACCGAAGTCCTGACAGCACGCACGGCCCGTGCCGTGCACACGCACGGCCGTGCTCGACTGACAGCACAGCTATTTTTCCGTTTTTCCGTTTTCACCATTTCGTGCATAAAATTCAAACCGTTAATCGGATTTTGATGTCGTTTTCGCCTACACGCTCCTGACACTTAGCTCTACCATAATCTACAGAAAGATTCAAGTTTCAACCATCCCAAAAATCATTTTCCAAACCCTCACATAATCACTTATTGGAAAAAACGCTTAAACATCGACATTTCACACGAAAAACCCGTTTTCTCCCAAACAACTCGACTAATACAACCACAACATGAAAACAGAAAGTTCAATTCCGTCAACCATGTCAAAAACTCGGTTAACAACCTCATGTAACAAAAGTTCATTTTGGTCCTTCATATGAACAACTTAACTCAAACTTCACCAATTCAAACAACAACTTCACAAAATGGAATACCCATGATACAAATCAGCAACAACAACATATCTAATTCAACAACAACTTCATTTACACATGAATTCATCATAATCAACAACAACAACATTAATTTATACCAATTTGAGCAAAATCAACAAAGTATACATACAAACATATATTGAGCATGTAATTTCATCATCAACAACTTGATTATCAACAAATTCAAATACCCAAACATCATATCAAAATACAAGCACGAATTTCATCAATTAAATTCATGATAATCACTTTATACAAATAAGCACTTATGGGTTTAAGAAGAAAAAGAGATTATACAAAAGATTATGAATGAAAGCTAGCCCCCTTACCTCAATAAGCAATAATCCTAGCAAAAACTTCAATTAAGTTCCTAGAATCTCTAGCTCCTCTTAGTTCTTCAAGTTTTTCTCTACAACCCTCTTCTCTTCCTCTTGCCCCTTTCTCTTGCTCTTTCTCTCTCTACTTCTTCTCAAAATTTTGTATAATGATTGTGAACCCTAATTTCTTAAAGACTAATGCTTATATAGTCTCTACACAATTGGGCTTAACCATCTTAATGTTTTAATGGGCTCACAACACTTATAAACTAACTCCCAAAATTTCTATCCACTAACGGTTAAAAGTTATCGAATAATTACCGGTTCAAAACTAATTACCATTACCGAATAGTAACTTAGTAAAAATAATGGTTGTCACTTGAAACACTAAAAATAACCCTCATCATGAAATTACTAATTTACCCTTGCTCACAAAATGACCAAAATACCCCTGAGTTCAAAATGACTATAATACCCTTCTACACCGAAATCCACTAATCCTAACCCAAAATACACACAGAGACAATTAATCACATATAAGTACATATAAACACATATAAATAAATAACAAAATAAATCTAGCGAAAAACGGGCTGTTACAAAATTCCCCAAAAAAATTAGAATTTTTTAACAAAATACAAATTAAATATGAATTTTTAACCTTCAAAAATATAAAAAATCATATTAAATTCATGTTTTGTTAAAAAATTCAAATTTTTTTGGAGAGATTCTTATAATATTATGGATTTTTCTGCCAAATTTCATTAAAAAATATGAATTCTACATGAGTTTACATTAAAAGAGGGATCAAAAGTGAAGATGGAAAATTTTTAAGGGACTAAAAGTTGAAGAAATTTTTTAGAGGGACTAAAACGAAAAGTTGACATATTTATAGAGACAAAAAACATATTTAATCCTATTATTTAATACTGTTTTTATTGCCTTTTTGAAACCAAAAAATAATAATGTCCAAACCTTATGTCCCTCAGACCATATAGCCACCTTATCAATTTGACTTAAAAATACAATCAACCACAACCACAACCACATATGAACTGTGATTAATTTTGTGCACAAAATTCTACCGTGTGCATCTGTGGTGGACTCCACGACGTAAGCTTGGGGCTCCATGAAATGGACAATTAGTACAAAGTCACGTAATGGAATTCTCAATACACACTTTCCGGCCAATTTCTCAAGTCTTTTTAAGTCAATTCTCCAAGTCAAGTCAACTACCGTAATGAACACACCTAATGGACAAAATTACTATAGAATTCCACATGTTACACAAACCATTCACATAATATAATATAATTCATATTCATTCATTCCTATTCTGCTTAATTCATCCTGAAATTTTTTAATGTCTTCCCACTTTGTGTTCTGTTTCCTTTTCTTATTCTCTTATTTTCTGCTTCTTCTCTCTGCTGTACCTGAATGTGTATTCGAAAAGGCTTCGTGTGGATATCTTGGGGAAATCTCCTACCCTTTCACCACCAATATTAATAACACAGAATGTGGCTTTCACATAACTGGTTGTGAACAGGAATATAGTTCGGGGAAAACAATCAACCTGAGAAAACAAACCATTAATATTGATAGCATCAGTTCTACGAACGATTCAATTATCATCTATAGCCCAAGGTCCTATGAATTTAAGTTAAAGTCAATTCAGAATATGTCAAAATTCAGCATTAACACTATTACCTTTTTTGGATGCAATCATAACTATGACAATAGCCACGAAAAAAAGATCAGATATAGACACTGTTCTAATTATGATATCTACTTTACTTCTAAACATGATCATCCCATTCCCATGTTCCCTATTTTTCAAATTCCATGTTTACAAGTTGTAAATAAATTATCACAAGGTCCATCTTGCGATTGTGTAGAGTTGATTTCATTACTTGAAATCAAAGTAGAAGTTGATTTTAAGCATTGTGAAGTGTGTAATTTTGAAGGAAGTTCATGTGTACATAACCAGGAAAATTTTGATTTAAGGTGTGGCCCAGGTAAATACATTATATCATACTGATGCTCATTCCTTTTCTGTACAAGATTGTATAATTTAATATGTTTCAGATAATGTACGCTCATTTTTCTGTTATGATTTCTCCTATGTAGTAACGACACCTCAGATTCCTGAGCAGATTCCTAAGCAGATTCCTAAGAGAAATGACCGTCATTTGAAGAATGCTGTTATAGGTACAGAATTTTTGCTCTACTAAACTAAAACGGGTTTCTTTGCAGATCAATTAGATAAAGTTGTTTATTTCTCTTTAAGCAACCACTATAGAATCCAAGTTTTGTTGGTATATTAAGTGTGAGTAATATGTGATATGTCACACATCATCAAAAGTGAATGTTGAACACTTTTTAAGTTAAAGGACCCAAAAACCTAATGTTTTAAGGTGTTGGGTTAAAATGTGGTGTTTCTCTCACTCGTATGATTGTTCAAGGCTTGATGTGATGATCCCCCCCTTCTTGATCCAACAAGTTTGACTTGACATTTGCATTTCGAATCCTATGATGTGTTTCTTTTTATAAATATGGTATTAAATTTAGTCAGAATAAACAAAAACATTTTATTTACATGTGGATATTACAGAGTGCATAGACTGATTTAGCTTCCTATTCCTACCACAGGTTTATCTGTTGGTTTGATAACTATGATTTCAATTGCCTTGTTTGTTATGATTATGTTTCTCTACTATTGGAGAATTAAATCATATGGTGTTAAACACCAATCAAGAACCAATTATCATGGTCTTTCAAGAAATACAACAATCCCAGAAAATGGAGCTGTTTACTTTGGTATCCCTGTCTTCTCCTATGAAGAGCTCAAGGAGGCAACAAACAATTTTGATCAAGCTAGAGAGCTCGGAGAAGGAGGCTTTGGTACTATTTATTATGGTGAGGGACTCCTGATTAATTCTTCCACCCATTTGTTGTTAAAGGATTGTATCAGTTTTTCATGAGAAGTATGTTTCCAAAACAAATTTCTTTATGTTTTGTAAATGTTGTTGTCTGGGAATATGCATAGTCGATGCAAGATTTCAACCGCGGTTGTGATCGCTTCACATTCTTTGATATTGCAAAGAATTATAGCCAAATGCACGACCACAATCAAGATCACAAAGATATTGAAATTTTGATATCACATAATTCTTTCAAAATCCGGAGTCTGTCATGGTCTTTCCATATAACAGGATTTATTGTCTGAATAATTTAGGTTGATCTTAATATAGGTTAATCTCCATCCATCAGATTACATATATCTTTTTAGGTCAAACCAGTTAAGCTTTGGTTTAATAATGATATGCTGGTGCAAGTATTTTTCGTACAATGCTGATGCAAGTTTTTTGAACATTCTTTAATGTTAATTATGTACAAAATCGCCAAAAATTAAGTTAAACATGTCTTGGTGAATAACATCCATTTTGATTCCGCATCAACAGGAAAGCTTGGAGATGGACGTGAAGTTGCAGTGAAGCGCCTATTCGAGCGTAACTACAGACCAGTAGAATCATTCACAAATGAAATACAGATCCTCACGCGCATGCGCCACAGAAATCTGGTATCCCTTTATGGATGCACTTCGCGCCACAGTCGTGAGTTGCTGTTAGTCTACGAATACATCCCAAACGGAACAGTCAGTAGCCATCTCCATGACAACAAAGCAGGCCAAAGCTCATCATTACCATGGTCAGTCAGAATGAAAATAGCCATAGAAACCGCCAGTGCATTAACTTATCTCCATGCCTCTGATGTCATTCACCGAGACGTGAAAACCACCAACATTCTCCTTGACAACAGTTTCTGTGTTAAGGTTGCCGATTTTGGTCTTTCAAGACTATACCCTAATGATGTCACACATGTCTCCACAGCCCCGAGAGGAACCCCGGGCTATGTTGATCCAGAATATCGCTTATGCTACCAGCTAACAAGCAAGAGCGATGTATATAGCTTCGGAGTTGTTCTTGTTGAGCTAATATCATCATTGCCAGCAGTTGATTTGACAAGGGATAGAGATGACATTAAGTTGGCAAATCTAGCCATAAGGAAGATTCGAAGAAGCGAATTATGTGACTTGATTGATCCTTCTCTTGGTTTTCAGACAGATAAGAGATTGAAAAATGTGATAACTTCTGTTGCGGAATTGGGTTTTCAGTGTTTGCAAGAGGAAAAGGAATTGAGACCCACTATGTCTGAAGTGTTGGAGGTGCTGCAGACAATTGAAAGCAGGAAGGATGAGGCAGGGAATCATGAGGGGATTGATTTTCATCCTGAAGTAGTAGCAGCACAAAGTTATGTACATCCATCAGTTCCTAACACTTGGATGACGCCACGACGCCATCAACAAACACTTTGATGAAAATGGTATTAAGATTGATGGATCAAATATATCAGTGACTAACCAGTCAGTCTTCGATTTCAAGCATTTGTACAGGCTTATGCTCGTTGAGAGGTTCATAAATTCTATATATAAGCATATAATTCTAGTGACAGATTATATTTTTTTGTTGAATATGATTGTATTATAAAAACATGAAGTTAGGATTTTTATGTTTTCAATCCAAAAGATGAAAATTATGCCTCTTTATACGAGAAGGTTTAAAATGAAATATGCTTTGTTTTCCAAAAGGTTCTATACTGCTGTTGAAAGTTAGAAAATGAGCCTTGTCAGTACTGTTGTACTGGTATGCTCTTTTCCATTCATGAAATATCAACACTGTTGTTGACAAGGTACGTAAGTTGTTAGTTCAAGTCATTGTAGAACTTGGCGTGGCTATGTGAAATATAGGCTAAAGAGGCTGTTATTACCTTAACTTATATTAGGGTTAATAGGTGAGTAAATTGGGAGGTCTGAAAATAGTCTGTAAAATAAAAAAACTGATATCATCATTGTAATTTTGGATTCTGCATACTTTAAACCTTCATAGAGTCAATTTTCAAACATTTTAACCCTTTACAAAGGTTATTTGTTATTTTCGGACTTCACCTAAATATTCATTAAACGGGCAAGGGTATAATATGAAGAACTCAAAATTACTAGGTGAAATCTATGTTTTTTATTTTACAGGAACAATTTTCAGACCTCACATAAATTATATAGACTATTTTAGTTACCTTATCATGTTGTTTCTAGCATATGGTAGCTGAGTAGTAGTAATGATTGGTTTTATGCTGAAGTGTAGTCTGAGTCCGTTCAGCATGTTATGCTAAATATTCTATATTGTATGTCTGAATATGGAATACAAGCTTTGACGCTTAGTGATCTGGAGTTCGACCGCAAGCAAAGTTTGACAAAAAATTGTTCCACTTATAAATTGAACCAGGTTCTTCTAAACAATTGCTTCTTTTGTTGGAGCTCATTAACGACTTGAGCCCAATCAATTGGTTTCAAGCTTTGGCTCTTTATGATGGGTTCTCTCTCCTCTTTGTTCTGATCGTGTGCCGTAACGGTCTGGGGCTTTACCCTAACGGTCTGGTGCTCCGCCATAGCAGTCTCTGGAATCCTTATTCCAATGGCGTTTCAGCCAATTTCTTGGTGTGTTCGGTTCAGATTTCTTTGTAGAAGATGATGCAATCCTTAATTTCTTGATTCTTCACCTCCTTTCCGTTTCTCAAAGGCATGTCCATGGAAGTTTTTGCTTCCATTAGATTCTGTCAATCTGAAATCCAAGCCGGTTCTGAAGAAATCTTTCGCACAAGCTCTCTTAACAACGTGAGATTTGCATCTTAGCCAATCTCCGACAAAATCCGTCAATGTGACGCCATTGTTGGAATTGATATCATTTCTAACTCTCCAAATCTCATTTATCCAACAATCAAATACAAAAACAAATTTGGAGACATAATAAAATTAAACTCTACCCACCGCATTACCTTCGACCACATCAAAGAAACCACTTGACACAATAGAGGAATAAATGAGTATATGTTTCATCCTCACTACAACAAACTTTGTGCAGGAATATTCGCAGAAACCATAACAAAACACCTAGTGTTGATTTTTGTGCACACCAGTATATGAATTGTTCTGCATTTGCTTTATTTTGAGACCAAATATACCTGAAGACTTCACTGTCCCTCCTATACACACGCAATACATCTTATTTTAAAACCTCTTGGCAGAGTACTCTATTGTTTGAAAGTATGTAGAAATTATACTTTTAAAGTTTGGCTTAGTTAATTGTGTTTTATACGGAAGTCATATTTATATTGTTATAAGAGAGATTGGACGGTACATTTTTTTCTTAATAAGTTAAAATAGAATATATTGACTCAAAAACCTAAAATTCCAGGACAAATAGTGCAGAGAAACCAGCAAAGCAATACCAAATTACAACGAATCACCAAGAGAAATGTGAAATCAAAAAAGGCTAAAGCGCCGGGAAACAAAATGATTCTAAGAAAAGTTAAAGGATTAAGTCACCACATGTGATACGTAGAAGCGAAATTAATACGATTCGCTTTCAGCCACCAATAAGATTGGGCGGTACATTAACAGATGAAAGAATTTTGATACAAATTTTTTGAGAGGAGGAATTTTGATACAATGGTGTTCTTAATTAACAAATTAATGATTATTTTTATTACGCAAATTGCTATTTGTGAACTCTACTTTAAGAAAACAACATTTTAAGAAGAAAAAAAATAGTGACTTGGAGCAGCAACGTCCTTTTGGTGCATTTCCTCCTTCATGGCAGCGTCCTTCTCGATGTAGATTCAAGTGCAACACTGATGCCGCTTTTTCAAACAAACGGAATATCACAGGTTTGGGCATGTGTATCCGCGATGAAGGGGGAGTTTTTGTTATTCCAACTAAACATTGATCTTACAATTAGGGTCGGTCTTAAGACTTATGGTGTCACAGAACATGTCATCCCAACTAAACATTGATCTTGTAGTCAGGGTCGGTCCTAAGACTTTTAGTGCCCTGAACAAATCAATGAAGTTATGTCTTTTTAATTATTCAAATGTCTTTTTTCTTATATTTTTTGTTGCAAAAGATTCACTCATCAATAAGATTTTCTAAAAATATATTTTCAATAGAATTTATGAAAGCGAGTTAAAAAGAAATATATGTATATCTACTAACTATTCCTTAAAAGAAATGTATACACTACTAAATACAACATAAAATAATAATTTGATACCCCTAAAAAATATATGCCATAAACGGCATTTCCTATCACCCATACTCAGGGCCTGTTGTACGGTACCCCAATGTCTTTTTCATCCTAGTCCTAGTAGTATAAATCTTCTATTCTCTAATTATGACACTTATTTTTTTTTTCAAGGATATTATAAAACTTAATGACTACCAAAAATACAATTTCATCATATTTTAATTATTTGACAAGTCATTAAAATTATTTTCTTTTGCGTCTTTTGTTTCTACATCCGCGTATTATTTCTCTCTTTAAAAATTATAAATTAAAACAAATTAATGGAAGCAAAAACTTCCATGGATAAAAGCTTCCATAATAATTACTCATAATAACTCACTCTTTAAAAATTACTCATAATCAAAACAAATTTTTCTATAATAACTCATTCATTAAAGAAATTCTTTCATAATAACTCACTCTCCACTAATAAATACCTAGAGTAAAAAACAATTTCCAATAAAAATTGATAATTTATTCTCTAATTATGAAACTTCATTGCCAGCAAAATCACATTCATGCTTTATTCTAATCATTCTGCACCTCTGAATTTTTCTACTTTTTTGTAACAAAAGTTCCCTTTTAGAGTGGAAAGAAAACAATTGGTCCAAAATTTAAGGTAATTTTGCAACGAAAAAAATCATTTTTATAATTGTGTTCAAACAAACTAATATTTTTTTAAAACTGCTTTTTATTAAGATAAGTAAACACAAAATATATTTTGATTTTTTATAAAATCACTACAAAATAATTCTTCAAGTTTTTTGATTTTCAAAATCACATGTATCTTAATCTGTAACAAACAAATCCTATGAGGGGTTTTGTATAATTTCTTAAAGAAACAAACAAAATCACTTTTTTCACCTCTAAAAAATATATTCTTTTTAAAAAAAGTATTGTATTCATTTGTTACTATTTAAAAATAAATAAATCTGTAACAAACAAATCCTATGAGGGGTTTTGTATAATTTCTTTAAGAAACAAAATCACTTTTTTTACCTCTAAAAAATATATTCTTTTTAAAAAAAGTATTTATCCATTTGTTACTATTTAAAAAAACAATATCGGTATCTACTTTAAAAAGTATTGTATCTGTGTTGTCCAAACTGTTCCCTATTAAAAAATTACATGTGTATTTTTAATTGGCTAAAATATGGTCTTAGTCCCTGCAAATATGCCTCGTTTTAGTTTTAGTCCCTGTAAAAAAAAAATGTTTTTGGTCCGTGCAAATTTTTTTGTTTTTTAGAATAGTCCCTGACCCCATTTTTGTGATGATTTGCATACGTGACACATGATGACTGGACCTATTTTGTAGTTTTTGGTCCCTGCAAAATATTTTATTTTTTAAACAGGTCCTTGCAAAATTTTTTGTTTCTGAAAATAGTCCCTCAAAAAATTTTGCAGGGACCAAAAACAAATTTTTTTTTACAGGGACTAAAACCAAAACGAGACATATTTGCAGGGACTAAAACCATATTTTAGCCTTTTAATTAAAAAAACATAATAAATTCAATTTGGCCACTCCCATCACAGACGGTTACAGTTCAACGCCTCTTCTGCGATCAACTTAATCATCAAAACTTATATAATGTTTAATTGAATTTCGTTCCCACAACTTTGTTAAGGTGATCTGTGTTTCACTATTATTTAAGATGTTCTTCATGGAATCCATACTTAATCATCAAAAGCAAAAAGACATTGCTCTGTAAACCATTCTCATCTTGTTGGTGCATGATTTTATGATATTTTTAAATAAAACGCAGACATGTAAATCAAGTTGTAAGTCG
>Ga0315914_1011201_pt1 | contig 10854 bp, 4 predicted proteins | sample MpolenodulesMG_FD_203920 | JGI IMG/M metagenome (GOLD analysis project Ga0315914, IMG submission 203920) | Medicago polymorpha root nodule microbial communities from Los Angeles, California, United States - elongated nodules | ecosystem: Host-associated > Plants > Roots > Nodule | place: USA... | reverse complement strand
CTTTGCTAAATTTACTTTTACTTTTTTCTACCTTGTTTTGATCAAAAGCTGATGAATTACTAGCATAGTTTGTACTATAACTTCTCAGATCTTGCATGCTTGATGGAGCTACTCTTCCACCACTATATCTTTCAATCTGCAAACTTTGATCCTTGCATGATTTGGATCTGAATTCCATGATGATAATTCTCAAACTAGAGATGTATTCTAAAGTTAGAAATTAAAGAGTGGTGTAGAATATATGGTTGATGGTTAATGGTTTTGCTTTTATTTTTTCTTGTTGTATTTTATTGGTATATAGTATTTGATTGAATAGGAGACAGATGAAAGTAGTGATGTTAATATTAGATGTTGTCGTTATTGTTTGATGGAGTAAGTATGTGTATAGGTAGAGAAACATTCAATTTTGCTCAACTCAGATAAGTTGCATGAGTTGTTAGGGGTTGAGTGGCATTCACACGTGGAAGTGTCAAAAATGGATATTCAATGGATATAGATGGCTGCAAATGCAATTAATAGTGAAATACTTGCAAAATAATAGTAAATAATATTTTTACCATAATTTCATGACAACTTTTGAGATGATTTTCATTTTAATTTTTTTCGGAACAAAAATAGTAGATAAAAGATGAAGATAAGAACACAATGAAAATAAAAAATGGAAAATTGTTTCGAATGTTATTCCAAAATAACTATGGAAATACCATTTCTCTTTAACAAATAAAAATTAGTTTGAAACGGACATCTTAAATTCAATGGATCTTTTTTTGATGGTGTCCTCCAGGTTTGAACCTCAAACCTTGCAGATATTATACATTGTCTTTTATCAACTGAGCTAAGATCACGAAGACAAATTCAATGGATCTGCTACGCCAGTATAATATGTAGTGCTCAAATTCTATAATATTTTTGACAACAGAAATGCTTATTCTCGCGAGAAGAAGCCTCGCGAATGCAAAGCTAATTGTTTTAATTGGTTGGTCAAACTTCAACACTCCCATGTTTTCCTATAATAGTGGAACATAAAGGGGTTGCACTTGGGTGCACTTCTCTTTGGTGCCTTTGTTTCTTTCTCTCTCTTAACCATTCATTCTCTCTCATCTAAATAATTTATTTTAATCATTCATCTAACATTCTCTCTCATCTAAAATGAACTAAAGGCATCCAAAGACATCAAAGCCAAAAGCACCTAAGTATTCCTAACACAAAGCCTTCTCATCCTTTAAAAATTGAACTCGTCCAAGACCAATATCAACCTAAAAAAAGAAAAATGCAAAACACATAATATTTAAATATCAATTATTGAATAGTATCCCAATCGGTTAACGCATGTTTTTGTAGAATTTAAGGATGAATTTACCATCCCATTAAGCTTCTTGTTTCTTAATCTTTCAAATGTGTTTCAATCTTGAATGACTTTGTCATGACATCTGTAATTTGAACTTTTGTCTTGCAGTCCTTCAAAACTAGCTTTCGTTTAGTAAGTTGCTCTCTAAGAAACTGAAATCTTATTCCTAGAACTTTTGTAATAAGGTGGTTCTTAAGTTTTTTCCGTACTAATTATGCCATTTGAGTTATTTAACTATAACAATTTAGGGATTTCAGATCTAAAAAATATAAGTTATTCGGGGCATAAAAGTTACAGTTAAATAACTTAAAAGACCCTAATGTTACAAAAAATACTTAAATAACTTATTTGTTACAATTAAATAACTAAAAGAACGTAAATGGAGTGGTAAATTATCATGTCAGAACCGGAGTATAGTGGAGTACTACTAACGCAATCCTAATTAATTTCATTTGGAATGTGACCCGGATCCCTACAATAAATTTTCCACGCACTTTAATACAATTTTAAATCTTATCAATTGATTTAAGTTCAGATGACTCAAATTACATGTTCATTAAATTAATTATAACCGATCTCAATTATTGATTTATATCGGATAGTTAGTATTAATTAGTGTGTCACCAATTACTTGCATTTCAGCCATCTTTCACATGACCAATTTTAGGGAAAACATGTTTTAAAAGAGAAAAATAGCACTACACATAAAGTTGAAATTTGAAGCAAAGAGTAAATAAGTATATGGTAATAGCACACAGATATTACATGTTTTATATCTTTATACATCAAACATGCTTGAATTGAATTCTTGTATCAGCATATTTTTAAGCTGATAGTGAAAAATATAATTCTAGTTTGTATTATCTAAGTTTGAATTTCCTAAGAACATAGCACTTATAGTTTTCTTAAAACGAGTTATGAATCTATACTATAAAGTACATTAGTCCCAAATTACTCCCAGTTGTGAAGTTGTTTCCACAACAATAAGTTGAACCAACAAAGTGCTAAACTGAAATAAGATATAAGTTTTGACGCACCGTCGGTGTCAAACTTTTTAAACTGTCGATCAATCATAAATCGTCATTTGTATGACTTTAAAGTATAAATTCGGCTAAAGTCAATCATTTTTTAAAATTCATTAGTAATGAAACCAAATATTGAGTTACGGATTTGGGTCAGTGTGGTATATGATCACACAGTTGGAAATTAAAGTGATTAGAGTATGGAACAAAGGAAATATTAAGGAGATAAGGAAACAAATTCTAAAGATAACAAAATAATACTTGTAAACATAACAGTGTTAAATAACTTCATAATCAAACAAATTTGATAAAATTCAAATAACATCAAAACAGATGTGTTAGATTTCTAATGAGTAAAATATAAAATGGAAAAGAATATATTTTGTTTCCATAATTAATATCAAAAGATATAGTACTTTACATAAGAACAAAAATGAACTCATCAGAGCAAATCATCAAAATTACATGGCAGCTCCTCTATAACCATATTGTAGAATTTCTGAATATCTATGAGCATACTAGCCTCATCCTTTGTCATGAAGTTTATAGCAAATTTCCCATTCCGGCCTATACGGTGAAGATAGTTTTCAGGCACAGTTGGGAGATCATAGTTTACGACTAGAGACGCTTTATTCAAATCTGTACCACAAACCAGGGCGTCGGTGGTAATGAGAACTTGAGGAGAGCCAGACTGGAATAAAAACTCATGCTCAATGGTATCCATTGTGTTCTGGTCCCTGTCACCGTGAATGACATAATGATCTCTGCTTCGCATCTTGTCCGTGAGCCAGTCCACTTTCTCCATGGTATCCACAAAGACGATATAATGAGTGATGGATTTAGCTTTAAGGGTCAGCTCAAAGATGTCGCATAGTGTCTCTAGCTTCCACTCTTCCTTGTCAACATCGACATAAAAATGCTTGGTACCCTGAATTGTCACAGGATTTTTCATCAGTTCATCAGGCTTTGCCTGAATTGTCACAGGATTTTTCATCAGTTCATCAGGCTTTGCCTGAATTGTCACAGGATTTTTCATGAACTTCCGAGTAATCTCTAGGGCTTCAGGTGGCATTGCAGCAGAGATTACTCCAACCTGAATGTCGAAGGGAAGTAGCTTGAAGATTTCATCGATCTGCAACACCAACCAATGTTCAAACTGTTAAGATGTGTTTATAAACAATGAAATTAGTAAATCAAAAAGTTGAAATCAAAGCATGTTACAAACCTTATCCTTGAAACCAAGTGAAAGCATTTCATCAACCTCATCCATAACAAACATCTTTATGCAATCTAGGCGAGTACGCCCCCTCTGCAGCACGTCATACACACACCCCGGAGTACCAACAATAATGTGAACACCACCTTGGAAAATGAATTTAGCATCCATGTCATACACAGTCGAAGCACCTTCAACAATATAACTGTTATAACGAACTTTGAGAAAACGCTGACGATTCTCCTTAGCAACACTTGTCTCCTCGACGCAAGCATGAATCCTTAAACCATGGAATTGACCAAGATCTTGCATAACCTCCTTAATCTGTAAAGCCAGCTCCGAGGTTGGGGTTAAGACCACAGCCTGGCAATGAGCCAATTCATAATCAAGCTTCTTCATAATTTCAATACACAATGTTACCGACATCCCAGACGGATCCTGTAGAATCACATCCAAACCTTCGCAGAAAGGAGCAATTACCATTTGCTGGATTGAAGAGGGCATCTCAAAACCTTCAGAAACAGAATAAAAAACATCACTCACATGATTATGTCTCTTCAAGTCAGTAAATAATTTTGAAACACAAATATATGTTTAAAATACAAAAACAGCATTGAATTTCATCTTCAAGTGTGCTCTCACTCTAGTATAAAGCCATTAAAAATTGTCTTACAAACTTTGCATCAATTTTCATAAATTCCACATCTAACACCGTTTTTTTTTTTTAATCTTTGTATCATGTGCCCTTAGAAGTTTGATATTATCATCTTGTTGTTTTGTCATGACTATAATTAGCCGCACTCATGCATCTCTATAAATGTAAAGGCTTAAACGCAACATTGACCTCTTATATTTTAAAAATTGGTTTTTTTTTCCTCCTATTTATTTATTTTTCTAAACTTTGGTCACTCATCTCAATTTTAATGATGTGACTTATGTTGTGACAATGCTTATGCGAGTATTAGTTTTTAAGTTAGTAACTAGTTACTCCCTAAAAAAAAATTAGTAACTAGTTACTAATTTGGCCTAGACTACCTTTGAAGATTTTTTTTAAATGCCCAATATTAGTAATTAGTTGTTAGGTTAATATTTTTCATCTTTGTTTTTTTAATTACATGTGTATATATATCTTTAAAAAAAAAAAAACCCAGAGACATCATCAAAGCACCCAAATATGGCCACAAAGAAGGGCTACCGGCTCGGACTCGTTCTGCCAGGGACGGATGTAGGTACAAAGGTATGTAGGCTTGTGCCTACACTAACTTTGTAGAAATTTAATTTTAGGTAATAGTAATAGTAGTAATTTATAGTAATAGTTGAGATGTTGATCAAATAGTCCACACAAACCACACACCATTTTTCTCTTGGCCTACACATATACACACACCTTGACACAACAACACAACCTTGTCAATAATCAGATGCTAAATTGTATGGGAGATGAATGGTTAAACAATTGTTTAGTTACTTATATATAGAGATACTTTTGATGGTATTGAATATGAGAAAATCATTCAATGTTTTAAATTTATATATATGTGGTGCCCCACTTTCCAAAATTTCTAGATCCGTCACTGCGTTCTGCTACCCACTTATAACGAGAACAAGATGAACCACAGAGTTGGTAAGAAACAACTCATATTATAGTAATAGTTAAACTGCATGCAATGCAACATACTAACTAAGTATCTTCACATACCGTGTGAAAACAGAAGAAAAAGTTCCAAGAAAACATAACGATAAAAATATAAAGTATGCAAATAAAATATCAACCGATAAAGCTAATGAAGTGAGTTATGGATGGATATGCATACCTTGAGAATTATGAGTCAAAGACGACATTAAAGCTAAACAAACAAAGTATGATCGTAAGAATTTCGAGGCGAGGGAGAGAGCGATGAATGAGAATGAGAATGGTATAAGGGTTTCTAATATTGGAGTTTTATCTGTATATACTAATAAATCCGTTTTTTAGGGAATAAATGGGCTTTTGGTGTAGCATATTTTTATTCAAAAAGATTAATTCTAAAATTCAACTATATCGTAGTTTGCTATAAATTATGAGTGATTGTCCATCGCTTTTCTGTTGCAAATGTATGTCTATATCGTAGTTTGTTATAAATTATTTGGAACATATCATAATTAAAAGATTTAAGTTGTTCCTATTTTAATGGAATACTTCCTATTTTGATGGAATATAACCGATTTTTCTTAATTAAATATTTAAATATATAGTACAAAAGATAAAATTATAGTTAAAATAGTTTAAATGAAACGTAAAATCTAGATAATACTAGCGAAAAGACGAGCACGTATGGGCATCCACATGTCCCTTTCTGCTCTTTTTAGTGTGCTAATGTTTGAAAATTATAAACGATGTTTTTTTTTATAAATTTTTTATTTTGATTAAAACTAAAAAAAATATAAATATTTGTTGCTTTCAAGGTATAAAAAATCAAAATAACCATGATTTTTTATTTCAACGACACCGAAAATAATACTCCCTCCGTTCCTTTTTAAGTGTCGTTTTAGAATTTTAACACAAAAATAGAAAAGTATATTTTTGCACACTTTTTTTTCCTATTATACCCTCATTTTAATCCACTAATAATTTCCTATTTTTTTGTACACACTTTATCTTTCCAAAAAATTTAATACGTAACAAACAATTGTTAGTTACTACTCTCTTTCTCCAACAAATTCCTTTTTTTTGCGCGCTAAATATTTCTCTCATAACAAATAATTTTCAATTTTCTAAATATTGTGCATATCTCTTGAAATTTTTTACAAGTACTACTCATGTTATTTATAGAATTTTAACTCTTCATGAAACTATTGTCATAGGCAAGAAAATTTTGTTTAAATTTGAAGATAACAAAAAACAAATTTTGTTTTAAAACAAAAAAACAAACTTTGTTTAAAAAAAACAAAATTTAGTTTTCCAAATATATAACATTAATTAGTTTTATTGAAAAATATAAGAATAATTGACAAAGGGTATAATTGAGTAATCATACCCTTAAAATACCAAAGCGACAGTTAAATAGGAACGAAAAAATTACCCTAAAAAGACACTTAAAAAGGAACGGAGGGAGTACAATATAACAAAAAAAAAAATCTAAATTCTTTTCACCAACAACAATTTTATTATAGAAAATGTTGTTTAAGAGTATAAATGGAATGATGAAAAAATAAGTATAAATATACCCACCTAGTTTGTTACACTTTTTAAGTGATAAAGAAAAAAATAAAAAAATATATATCCATATTGTGTTTGTTACATTTGTTTTAATATTTAAATTTATTCGTATCTATATTTTACATGTGTTATTTGGATTGAAAATTGAGGGTATTTTTAGAAAGAAAAATTTAACCCAAAAGTGCTGAAATAAGTGGTTTTCTTTAAATAAAGAAAATAGGGGTTTCGGGAATATTTCGGCTGCCTATTGGGGGTGATCTGCGGAAAATCTGTTTTTGGAAACCTGTTGTCGATCGCATTGTCGATCGCCTGTCGTCGTGGAACAATAAGTTTCTTTCTTTCGGCGGCCGTCTGGTTCTTCTGAAGGTTGTTCTATCCTCTCTTTCGGTTTACTTTCTTTCCTTTTTCAAAGTCCCTGCAGGTATAATTTCTTCTATTGAATCTATTTTTTTTTTAAAATTCTGGGGTGGGGGTGACGATTTTAGGAAAATTGCTTGGATTGATTGGGAGTCGATATGTACTCCGAAGGAGGATGGAGGATTAAGGGTGAGGAGGGTGGGAGCTTTTAACCTGTCTTTGTTAGGTAAATGGTGTTAGAGGATGATGATTGACAAGGAGGGTCTGTGGTACCGAGTGTTTAAAGCTCGTTACGGTGAGGAGGGGGCGGTTGAAGGAAGGGGGCAGAGATTGCTCTTTGTGGTGGCATGCGTTGGGGAGGATTCGTGAAGGGGTGGGTGAGGGTGTAGGGAGGTTGTTTGATGAGAATATCCGTCGGGTAGTTGGAGATGGTAGGAATACTTTATTTTGGTATGATAATTGGGTAAGGGAAATTCCGTTGAGATACAAATTTCCCCACCTTTTTGATTTGGCGGTGAATAAGGAGTGTACAGTGGAGGAGATGTCGAGGCTAGGATGGATGGATGGTGGGAGGGGGTAGGTCTGGCGTCATTGTTTGTTAGCCTAGGAAGAGGAGAATGTGATGGAGTGTTCTCTGCTGTTTCACAATGTTGTTTTGCAGGAAAATGTTTTTGATACTTGGAGGTGGTTGTTAGATCCTGTTCATGGATATTCGGTGTGAGAAGCCTACCGCTTCATTACAAGTAATGACGTTCCAGTGGATAGGTCATTGATAGATGAAGTTTGGCATAAGCTCATTATGTTGAAGGTGTCTTTGTTCGTGTGACGTTTACTTAGAAACAAACTTCCTACTAAGGACAATTTGATGCGGCGGCGTGTTCTCCAAATTACAGGATCGGCATGTGTGTCAGGATGTGGGGACACAGAAACGGCATCTCATTTGGTTTTAGGTTGTGACATTTTTGGCTCTCTTTGGTATCATGTTTGGCATTGGTTGGGAATTTCTTCATTCTCCTCAGGTGACATTCGACATCATCTTACCAGTTTACAAGTATGCCAGGTTTACCTCTAGTTACTCATTCATATTTAAGACTTATAGGGTTTGATACTGTTTGGACTATTTGATTGGAAAGGAATAACTGAGTATTCCAATATACGGTGTCTGCTCTTTCTGTTTTAGCTGAAAAGGTTAAATTGCATTCTTTCTTATGGCTGAAATCGAAAAAACTAAATTTTAACTATAGGTATATCATGATTGGTGGAAACACCCTCTTCTTTATATGGTGGTCCACCTCTGAGCTGTTTTGTTTTCTGGTGGGTGCTTGTATATCCACCGAGGCCTTGATCTTGTAAGCATTGTAATTTTTTGGTTGGTTCATTCTTTGCATGTCTTGTGCAAGGTGAATCAATTATGTTGGTAATTTATATGATTTTAGTTTGTTCAATTTTTTTTTCATATAATAATATTATATTGTTGGTATTATTAAAAAAGAATTTTTTTTGATACATTTGTTATATTATTGTTATCATTAAAAAATATAAATATGTTTGTCTCTCAAAAAAAAATATGAATATGTTTTGTTGAGTTTGTTACATTTGAAAGTCACATATATCTATACTATATACAAAGAAAATAGGGGGTTTCGAGAATATTTCGGCTGGCTTTCTTGTTATTTCAAATATACACTTAAAAACAAATTTTCATATAATAATATTATATTGTTGGTATTATTAAAAAAGATGAAAATACTTTTTTTAATCTATATCAAAAAAATTATATAAAATATCGTTTGTAATTTACGCACAAAATTTTATAAAATATCGTTGATAATCTACAAGCATTAGCGGAATAAAAGGAACGGAAAGACGGGCACGTGAGTGTCGGTCTTTTCACTAGTAAGAATAATAAAAAAGACATTATAAACCATTTGTATATAGTACAAGCGTTCAGACGGGCATTTCGTGTCCATCTATCCACTATTTTTATTGCGCTGATATGTATACGTTACGAACAATAATCTTTATAAAATTTTGATTTTGATTAAAATTATAGATATAGATATGTTGCACCTTCATATTGTAACAAACAATACTTATCTATTTCTTAATAAAAAATTAATACTTATCTTTTTCAATAACATCAACAATATAACAAATATAAAATAAATTCTTATATTTTTTAATGACACCAACAACAATATATAATTGAAAGTAAAAAACCACCCATAAACTAGGTATTCCCTTTATATATAGGTCAAATATTATGTTTGGTCCTTTTAGTTTGACTGAATTCCCAAGTTAGTCATTTAAGTTTCAAATAGATCATTTTAGTTGATAAACTATTTCACCTTTACCCCTGCTGTCAGTTAATAATTAATTGATGTTGATGTAGCTATTATGTTGTTGACTTGAATCTAAATGCTGCATTTTAAAAGCTCTAGGGTGTCAAAACGTTACGTTTAATGGTCACAAATGATCATTCTAGCATTATAAATGTCATTAATAGTGCTAGAAAGACATTTGTTGTTGTAAGTAGATGCCTTTCTAACACTACAAATTATCTTTTACGACCATTAAACGTAGCGTTTTGACACCCTGAAGCTTTTAAAAGGCCGCGTTTTGATCTAAGTCAACAACTTAACGGCTACACCAGTATCAGTTAAACGAAGACTGGCAGCAGGGTAACGATGAAATAGTTTTTCAATTAAAAGGACCTATTTGAAACTTAAAGTACTAAATTGGAAATTTTGTCAAACTAAAAGGACCAAAAGCGGTATTTGGCCTTATATATACTAGAGAAAAGAACGTATCCGTCTTTCCGCTCTTTTTATTACGATAACACGTGTAGATTATCAACGATATTTTATAGAAATTTTCGTGTAAATTAAAAACGATATTTTATATAATTTTGTTGATATAGATTAAAATTATAAGTATAGATATTTGTGACTTACAAATGTAACAAACTAAACAAACCATGTTTAGCTTTTTCAATGACAACAATAACGTAACAAACATAACAAAAATGGTTAAATATATTTTTAGTCACTATAAATATGTCAACTTTTCGTTTTAGTCCCTATAAAAAATTTCTTCAACTTTTAGTCCCTAAAACATTTTTCATCTTCATTTTTGGTCCTTCCTTTAAAGTAAACTCAAATATATAATTTATATTATTGAATAAAATTTTGCAGAAAAATTCATAATTTTATAACAATCTCTCCCAAAAAAAACATAACTTTAATATGAATTTTTACATTTTTTTACGGTTAAAAACTCATATTTAATAAGTGTTTTGTTAAAAAAATAATTTTTTTTTTTGGGAAATTTTTTTAAAATATTCTACACAAAAAATTTAATATTTGGTGAGCCATTGAGATACTATTCAATAATATGTGGACTATAATATTTCAATATCATAAAGTGTTTTGAAAATATCATTAAAAAATGCAAAAAATTAACCTAAAAATATGAACCAAAAGTCGTGATTGAAAATTTTATAGGGACTAAAACTGGAAGAATTTTTTAGATAAAACGAATAGTGTGTATATTTATAGGGACTAAAAACTTATTCAACCATAATAAAAATTCTTATCTTTTTTAATAACACCAATGTGCTCCTGATTTTCGGGTATCAATCCATTAATTGGTTTTGAACCTTCAATCTTTGAACTTTCTACTTTTATTTTTGGGAAGGGAAAAAGAGAAAAAA
>Ga0315914_1011200_pt1 | contig 10856 bp, 5 predicted proteins | sample MpolenodulesMG_FD_203920 | JGI IMG/M metagenome (GOLD analysis project Ga0315914, IMG submission 203920) | Medicago polymorpha root nodule microbial communities from Los Angeles, California, United States - elongated nodules | ecosystem: Host-associated > Plants > Roots > Nodule | place: USA... | reverse complement strand
GCATAATTATGCGAACAAAGTAAGCATTAGCAGAAAAATATATTTATATATTTTATTTGAAAGTGTTAAATTAAATAATTAATTTAATCATTATTAGAAAGTGTTTCCTTAGTCCTCAAGTTTTGCTAAAATATTTTGGAACCCGATCTAGATATTTTGGTATGCAATCTAATATATTTTTGTACATGATCTGAAATATATTTTGGTACTGAATATAATATATTTTTGTACATATTTTTGTACTTAATATGATATATTTTTGTACTCAATTGTTTCACATATATTAGTTGTGAATTTTCTCTATAATTAAAGAGTTCGCATAGTTCACTCCACACACTGAAAAGTGTTCTGAAACTTCGAATTAAAATGAATTAAAATTCAATAAAATGAATCAAAATTCACTAAAAGATATCCCAAGCTGAACTTGTTAATAGATCTAGTGCATACGAGACAAATATTTATCATTGATAATATTTTAAAATAATTTCCTTAAAAAAATTAAAATAATATAATATACGGAATAATATCTCCGATAAAAATGTCAAACGGAGGAGTACAACCTATGCATATAATATGCATCCTTTCTGCCAACGAAGTTATCAAGTAGTTAATAAGAAATTAAGAATTAATGAGAAATGATTCTATCAAGGATCTCCTAATTTTTCTCGAACTTAGTCTCAACCACACACTCAAATATTTTTTTTTCCTTAATAATTTTATCTCTCCTTTTCTCTTTCATGTTTTATGTCTAATGGCTTAGATGTAACAATTGTCAAAAATTGAGAGAATTTCGGCCATTTCAGAAATATTGAATCAACGGCCAGCAAGGCTCCTTTAAACTTGGTCTGCAAGTTTCCAAACTCACTGTCACTGCCATTTCCTTCTCATTTCTCATCACACTCAGAAATCTTCTTCCTTCTTTCACTTTATCCTTTGCTACAAGAAACAACACTGTCACCGTCATTTATTGTAACTGTAAGTAATAACCACATTTCTTTTTTAATCTTATTTTATGTATTAGGTTTTCATGTATAAATCTCATGATTCTGAATTAGACGATGGTTAACAAGGTTGTTAGTTTTTCCCTTCAATGTTTCGGTGCTGCTTGTGTTGTCTTTCTTTTCATTTTTCCTTTTCTCCATTGTACTTCTTGTACCTTGGCCTAAGCTTTGATTAATGATATTTGCTGATTCTAAAACAAACAAAAAATTGAAAATTAACTTTCTAATCTTGACTTGATTTCTTTTTTCTTTTGTCCAGCTTTCTTTCGATTACTTGAGAGATCATGGTGAAAAAATACGAAGGACGTGATGTGTCTGTGGGAATAGACCTTGGAACAACGTATTCGTGTGTTGCTGTGTGGCAAGATGAACAAAATAGAGTTGAGATTATTCACAATGATCAAGGCAACAAAACAACTCCTTCTTTTGTTGCTTTTACTGATCATGAAAGGTTGATCGGTGATGCTGCAAAGAATCAAACCGCCACCAACCCTCAAAACACCATCTTTGGTACATTTCTAATCCTTTTTTTTTTTTTTTTTTGAATAAAGTGGAAATTTCTATTTCCATTCTCATGTATTCAATGTTATTATTGCATTAAAGTTTCCTTTAGCTTTAAATTTTCTCATATAGAGAAGTAAATTCTTGTACTGATAAATTAATTGATTTTGGAGTTAGTTCCAGATGTTATGCTTTGTTGGATTGTTTTAATGATTTAGGTCTGATTTCTTTCGCTAGAGACTTGGTCGGCCTTTTTATCATTTTGATTAATGTTCTCTTTATCTTCCTAGGTTTGGTTTATGTTCCACAAACTTTGTTATTTTTATTATGTTTTTTAATATATTTTAGTATGTAGTTTGTTTGTGAGTTAGCGATGCAACCTAGTTGGGATGACTTTTCCATTCGGCTACCTTGTGTCTTTTGTTTGCTTCAAAAAAAAAAAATGTCATTATTGTATCATTGCAACGTTAGTTGGACATTTGAATGACTATATAATTAGTAATATGTATTTTTTTTCAGATGCCAAGAGGTTAATTGGTAGGAAGTTTAATGATGCTGTTGTTCAAAATGATATGAAGTTGTGGCCATTCAAGGTCATTACCGGATTGAATGGCAAACCCGTGATTTCTGTTAAGTACAAAGGACAGGAGAAGCACCTATGTGCTGAAGAAATCTCATCTATGATTCTAACGAAGATGCGTGAGATTGCAAAGACATTTTTGCAATTGCCTGTCAAGAATGCAGTTGTTACTGTGCCGGCTTATTTCAATGATTATCAGCGAAAAGCCACTGTAGATGCTGGTGCCATTGCTGGGCTTAATGTTATGAAGATAATCAATGAACCCACTGCTGCAGCTATTGCATATGGTCTGAAAAAAAGAACTAACTCTGTGCGAGGACGAAATATTTTCATCTTTGACCTGGGTGGTGGGACTTTTGACGTGTCTCTCCTTACAATTAAGGATAAGGTATCTGATTTATTCAAAAAGAAAAAGGATAAGGTCTTCCAAGTGAAGGCCACCTCTGGAAACACTCACCTCGGGGGAGAGGATTTTGATAATAGGATGGTGAACTACTTCGCAGAGGAGTTTAAGAAGAAGAACAAGGTGGACATTACTGGAAACCCAAGAGCATTAAGGAGGTTGAAAACAGCATGCGAAAGAGCAAAAAGGACATTATCTTTTGCTGTTGTCACCACTATTGAGGTAGATTCTTTATTTGAGGGAATTGATTTCTTTACATCAATCACTCGTGCTAAGTTTGAGGAAATCAATATGGATCTTTTCAATGAGTGTTTGAAAACTGTTGAGAGTTGTCTCACTGTGCCAAGATGGACAAGAGTGCAATACATGATGTTGTTCTTGTTGGTGGCTCCTCTAGAATTCCAAAAGTACAACAACTATTGCAGGGATTTTTTGCAGGGAAGGATTTGTGTAAGAACATTAACCCTGATGAGGCAGTTGCTATTGGTGCAGCTGTGCAGGCTGCTTTGTTGAGTGAAGGCTTTAAAAGAGTTCCAAACTTGGTGCTGCAAGATGTTGCACCTTTTTCTCTTGGTATAAAGAGTAAAGGTGATATCATGAGTGTGGTAATTGCTAGGAACACTAGGATTCCTATGAAGAAAACAAAAGTATATAATACGACTTTTGATTACCAAGTTTCTGTTCCTATTAATGTCTATGAGGGTGAGAGAGCAAAAGCAAGTGACAACAATCTGCTTGGTTCTTTTGATCTTTCTGGCCTCCCATCTGCTCCCCGCGGCCACCCTTTTGAGGTATGCTTTGCTATCGATGAAAATGGTATCTTAATTGTTTCTGCTAATGAAAAATCCACTGGTAGTATGAATGGGATTACAATAACTAATAACAAAGAAAGATTGTCATCTCAAGAAATTGAAGAAATGATTAGAGAAGCTGAAGGTTACCGCTTTAAAGATGAGAAATTTCTTAGGAAGGCCAATGTAATGAATGCATTAGATGAATGGGTTTACAAGTTGAGGAATGCTGTAAAGAATAAGGATGTTAAATTAAAGCTCTCTTCTGAAGTTACTGACCAGATCAACTCTGCAATTACTAAGACAACAAATTTGCTTGTCCGTAACCAGCAGAGTGAAATAGATGTTCTTGAAAATCATCTGAAGGAGCTTGAGAGTGTATTCCAACACATTATAAGAAAGTTTGTCTAGATTTTTGTTCTGTCAATTGGTTTTTAAACTGTTGCAGCTAAACTATGACTTAGATACTTCTTTTTTCATATTAAGTTTAGTAGTTTTGTTCATTATTATCTACGAAGTCAACCTCCCTGAAAAGCTTCCATTTAGTCATCTTCAAGATTCTCTCCGCCTTTTTGATAAAAGCCTTCTAATATGTTTATATATTTATCTGCTTGCTTCATAATTTGATTGGAGTAATACATTTAAAAAGTTAATCTATATTTCTGAATTAAAATCTAAAATCTTAATCCTATATTCAGCAATTATGTAATAGGTGTGTAAATACCTGAAATGTCAATAATATTAGCATTGATGGGCATGCTGATATACTGTTAGGCGTAGAGATAAGAAAATTTGTAGGAAACTGTTGGTGCTTTATTGGCTATGAAGTCATTCTATAAGTGATGCTAGTTTGTGTTTGGGCATTATAATATGATAATATGATAATTAAGGTAAATGAGCATTGATTCTGTGAGTGACAAGCCACTCTTTGTATCATTCTATATTTGCAAAAATCTATCTGGTGTGTTTATGCTGATTGTCAGTTACCTATCATACTTGTGTTTGCTTTGTTTGCCTCAAGTTGTTGACTACTCAGCCCAAACAATAGTCTTGGTTAATACTCAATTTGGTCACTCAAATTAGGCACTCATATCAACTCAGTCCCTTTTTCAATATATATTTTAGAATAGCCCCTGACTTATCAAAATATTGATCAGTTAGTCCTTCCATTAGTTTTAGTGTGTTAAAAGATGATGTGGTATGTTGAATTAGTATGCACACACATACAGAACAATTACCAGTTCGGTAGCTGCTTTTCTTTTCAAACAGTTTTCATTCAGCAGCTATAACCATAAAATGAAATACAGTGAGAATTTGATACGCATTCAAGTTGTAATCAGGCCGGTCCAACATAATGCTCAGTCTAAAGCGAAGTGTGAGACCATTCTCTAATTTTCAGTAGATGGTGAGACCATTGTCTCAGAGGTGAGAGTTGACACCATTATTTAAGAGGTGGGACTGAATTCACAGTTACTTTTAAATTTTAAGAGGTGAGAGGTGAGGCCTAAAACAAAAAACTTGAGTGACCTTGCGCCCTTGTGTTGGCCTTGGTTGTAATGGAATAGTTTATCATCATATATGCATTCAAGTGACAGAAAAGGTTAGCAATGCAAAAAGAAAAAAATAATAGAAATGGAACTAAGATTGACATGAAGGAAGGAGCCTTAAAATGAGTTTTTGTGATACTTTATATTGTTCCATTCCATAACTCAAAATCAATTTAAGCTTCGAACATATTCAAAAAATTGTACATTACAAGTTTAAGCACAATTAACACACTGAACCAACTTTTGCCGGCTTACAACAGCTATAAATCATGAACACAAATAAAACGAGCAGCCTTGGTGATGACTCATTCTCCATGAAGTGCAGACAAGCTTGCCGATCAGGCCTGAGAGCAGAAAATGACGCGACAGAGCTGCATGAACAAAATTCAACTCAAACTAACGATTTTTAATGTGAAAACAAAGTTAACTGGCCTGACAAGATCAATGTTATGAGATCAGTTGTTCCAGGTTGACCAAGCAAAATGCTTTCTGGTTTTACAACTCTATGAACAACACTAACTCAATGATATTATAACCTTTTTTAAAATATGGGATATCAGGATTTTATTTACTTTTAATGGAGCCAAAATGGTATTTCCTCTGTTTATTTTTAACTGTTGGATTTTTAGAAAAAATTTCTTACTATTTATCTGTCATTTTTAAAATTCAGAGAAATAAATAATTTCATAAAAGAATAACAAAACTCATTGATTGTATTTGTATGTATAATAACCTTAAATCGACACGTAGAGATAATAACAAATTAAGGAAATAACATTCATGGTAAAACAGAGTAAGTCAACATATGTTGATGCTATAAACTTCAAGTTCAAACCGTATATATCTCACAAAAACTTGGAAAAGTCGATGTTAACAAAAAAAAAAACTTTTGAATCCAAGAAATGCCATAAAAAGCATTCAGAGTACTCGTTTAATTCCAAATTAAGAATTAGATAATAAAATTACAACATTGAAAACTTGTAAATTGAAATGGAGATAAAGTGACAGATTTACTTACATGTAACCACCAAAGGGCTTGCAGTCTTGCACTCCATCTTCTTTTTTTCCATACAAACACACTATGAAGCATTGCTGCTCCTACTGGATCCTTCAATGTCATTATTTAAATATTTCACACCATTATGATCCTTTTCTTTGGTATAAAGAGGACATATCCCGCACTCTTTTCACCATATCAGTTGGTTTAAACTTTGAGCGATAATTGTATTTGTTGAACTCAAAAGTGAAGTTGTCAGCACGAAAGAGCATGTTACCGTTAATGCTTTGAAAGTCCAATTGATATTTCCATATGAATGTGTGACTTTGGACGGCATTCCTTTCTCGACCCTTCCATGAGAAACAGTTTTTTATCCTGTCATGGTTGGGAATAGGAAGAATGTGTGTGCGGCCATCAAATTCAAATGTTAGTTTATATAGAAGGCTACAACGGATATGTATACATCCCCATCCGTATCCACAGGTCCTAAAATGACACAGAGCGAAACCAACGAGCCTAGTATTACTACTGCACCAATCTAGAGTCTTTTTTCGCTGTCACCGAAAGTCCCTGCCAGCGATAAGGGAACCAAGTAGGAATTGCACTCCCAGGAAGACAGAAGAACACAGACTTGTATGCAACCTTGGTGCTCCTAATCCATGCTTCGGTCGCAATGCTACTATGAGCACTTGCATCCAGTTCTTGACTATTTGTGAAATGAAATTTGAGGGCACACGTCTCATTGGAATCTGATGGGAGGTTTAAGTCTATCCTTGTTGAAATTGAATTTGACATCACTCTCTTAATGGATGGGCAATCAAATGCCAACAATTGGTTCATATGTGGGGGAAGTCGTGGGATACTTTCAAGTCTTTTGCAATCACTTAAATCAAGTGATTTCAAGCTTGAGAGATGAACTATATTCTCAGGAAGCTTCCCAACGCTGCTTTCTTGCAATGAAAGTTGCCTCAATGATGGCAAGAAACCAATGTTTTTTGGGATTTCTGTTAAACTGCTACAGCCAGAACAATCAAGACGAGATAGATGCTTTAGATTAACAACGCTGTCCGGAAGTGACATAAGATCAGTGCATAAGTTCAAACACAATTTTCAAAGCCCAACCAAATACAGCATTACTTGTTCGTTTGATACCTCATCTACAAATGAGAGGAAACAAAATGGAGGATACATGTTATCCCACCATCATACATACATGAGAAAAAGAGCACGACTAGCCCGTCACTCTGCATGTGCATAACCTTGTCAAGCAACCTATAGCATGCGTTCTCTTTCTCTTTTTTTGTTTTTGTAACCCTCCGGTTTCAAAGAAATAGGCCTTAATAATCCAAAGTTCAACCATGAGGTTAGTTTTATTTGTTTGATGAAATAGTGTACTTCAATCAGAACCTTTTCCTATTGAAATAATGTACTTCTCAAACAGAAAACGTGAAAAGAAGCTTGAAAATGCATGTTCAGGTGCAACTCGATAAAGTGGGAACCTTTTTAAAGGATGAAAATCAAGTTCAAATGGCTTGGAACAGTTATTGCATGCCTGTCTTCCCATTAAACAATATGTATATCAACTAAAAACTATTCACAACTAAGCAGACCCCGCTATCTAACCAGTCTTGTTTATACATTTGCCATTGTAATGGTTTTGACATTACAACAGTAATTGCCAGTTTGGGGTTACAGTAAAAATATAAAAGTTTCAATTAAACATGTTAGCACCGATATTTTAAGCTTTTCTTTTCCCGCATCGACTACAGTTTCAATCAAATTATATTACAGAACACTTTCCTCAGTTCCTGCAGTAATAGTAGTAGACAGAGAATTGTTATATTATTGCAAGCCATGGGGAGATTTATAAAATAAGACAAAATTCAGGCATCTCAAACTATGTGGGTAAAACTTAGTTACTGCAATACATTCAAATGAATCACAAATCAGAATCAGAATCAGATTTTTCCACTTTGGGAGGCGCAAACTGCCTGGTAAGACGAGATCGTGTCCAGGGATCAAGGGGTGCTCTCTGCGGTGGTTGAGGAGTTGGTGGCTTTGACTGCCTAAGCTCATTATCGCGATCAATAAGCCTGTTTCAAAGCACATATTTTTTTACAAGGTCAAATCTTAATATCCTCATTCTAAGCAACCTAAAAGATTTGAAGGATAAACTATAACTAACAACACAATAGATTAAAAAGACAGGCAATATCAACAACAATGAAAAGAAATCACTTCTTTAGTGAACTCAAGCTGGGTTACCAAAATAACAGAACCGACCAAGTCAGTTAAACAAGTGAATATCAGAAAGGAAACAGAGATTTACTCAATATAGGCCATTGGTGCAGCATCACCAACTCGAATGCGAGTCCGTAGCACCCTAGTGTATCCACCAGTTCTATCTCTGCACAACACAATGTCTATTCAGTCTCACAACACAATAACAGTCATAAATTAGCGACTGAAATTACATCAAGTTTAATACTCACTTGTACCGATAAGCCAGTTCTGTAAACAGCTTGTGAAGAACATCGTCTCCTCGCACGAAACTAGCAGCACACCTTGCAGCACATACGGATCCCTAACAGTTTATCGTGTAAACTATAAGTCAATCCAAGTAGTCAAGCTAGATAAATAGATGAAATGCTTATCTTCCTATCAAATTTATGCTCAAGATCAAGGTAAAATAAAAATTATCCATAGCCATGGTTTTATTGGAGACATCATGGCAACTGATGGTGGAAAAGGGCAACTGTGTCAGACAAATGCAAACTGTAACAAACATGTACGTGGAAGGTAAATAATAAGACATAATAGTCTATATCAAGAAAAGCGAACATGAAAATGTTTTTCATGCAAAATAATTCATCAAAGAAGAACAACTTCACAGCAAAGTTTTAAAAGCCAAATGTAAAAGCACTAAACAGAAATAAAACACAAATGAGGATCCCCCACAAGCCATATATCTCCTGATTGAGGTGAAAAACAAACTACATATTTTAAAAGAAAACAGTGATGTAGGTGTAGAGAAGGTTGAGAAACAGGCTCCAAACTATGAAGCCTGCGTGCTTCAGTTTACTAAATGGATCATTAATATTTAACTATTAGAATTCTCTGCATTAAGTTAATTGTTCTTTGATTGCTTGCCAGTGTCGCCATTCTTTATATTTCAAGCATTTAGATTTTCATCCACGTTAGAACGTTAACTTAAGCCAACAAACAAATGTCAATTACTCCCTAAAAGTAACCAAACAACCACAACAAAAGTAGAGAAAAATAAGAAAGGTCAACTTCAATCACAAAGGAAACAAAAATGAGTTCAAAATCTAATAATAATGGTTAGCACAGAATGAAAATATCTAATGAAATATAAAATATCATGAAGAGAAAGAAATAATCTACATATAACATGAAAAACTACCAACTTATAAACATTTTAAAAGAACATCTATATTATTCCAAACTATGATAGGCCAGTTAAATATGTATACAAGAGAAGGGGTAAAGCAGGAAAAATGAATGAAGCTACACAAATTAAAGAGGACAGCTGGCTGTGAAAGAAGTGGATGAATGTGTTGCTGAAGCAGAAATAACAGTATGTCCACGTGTCAATAGGGTATTGGAGGATCATGATGGGGGAATGATTTCAGAATCCCATAAGAAGGGGGGGGAGGAATGTGTGAAGTGAGCAACACGCGAGTAGGAAAAAGGGGGCCGAGTGTGAGCTCTCTCGCATCAGTAGGGTGTTCTCTGTTGAGAGTCACAGTTAGTGGTTTATATTTCATTATTCACATTTCCTCCAAGGAGTTAATCTCCATCCTTTTTATTGCTACTCATTATCCATATTAGTACATCCCTATTTTACTCTTCCACTAATCATATTGATACTACTGTCTTATAGCATATTAGAGGACAATGCTTCTAATAATGGAATGACAGATTAAAATCATGAGTTTTTATCAGCATTTGCTGCTGCAACACTATACCGAACTGAGCCAATCAGTATAATGGCTATTAACAACTATTTCATAAAAAACATTTGCTCACGTGAGTTCTATCAATGAGACTTACTCACATGCACGGAACTTTTGCAGAACAGATTTTGGTCCTATTCAACAGATAGTTTGGGACTCAACTTCAATCTAAAGGAGCAAAATTGTTGAACCAACTAATTGATAAAGAGAGACAGAGAGAGAAGCCGGGTTAGCGGAAAATCCATAAATTAACCCCCTGGTGATCTTTCATCAGTATTCACCTGCTGATTAGTAGTTATAATATTAATAGCAGGTGAGAAACTGGCTATGTTTTAAACCCCTGGCGGTCTTTCATCAATATCCACTCACTGATTTACTCAAAATTTATCTTCAGGACTGACATTTTTTAAACCTCTTACTTTTTAAACCAGGTTGAAAAAATATTGTTTGTTCAATGATGACAGAATAAGAGAAATATTTAAATTCATTTCTAAATAAAATTATCAGAACCATTGCATAAAATGATCAACAACAGCCACCAAGCCTTATCCCTCTAAGTGGGATCGGCTACATGAATCAAACGACGCCGAAGTGTTCTATCCAAAACTATATTTTCATCCAACTCATTAATCTCTAGATCCTTCTCGATAGTTTCTCTTGATGTTTTTCTAGGTCTTTCTCTACCTCTAGGTTTTGTTTGGGAGTTTGGAGGGGAGGGAAGGGGAGGGTTTTGGAAAAAAGGAAGGAGCAAGTGGAAGAAATAAAAGACATTGGAGGGAGAGGGCTTTAGGGGTTAATTTTTTATTCATAATACAAAATCCCCCTCATTTGGGGGAATTAAAAAATTGTATTGGAGGAGGGTTTTTGGGAGTTTTGGAGGGTTTATATGAATTTTTAAAATTCAATCTATGTTGTTATAATATTCTTAAAATTAAAAATATATTAATCATGTGCATTAGTTTATCATTATCTAAAAAAGTGCTCTTTCAAAAAATGAGAAAGATTTCTCCATTTCTCTATATAATTCTCACCCTCCAAAACCCTCTCTTCCCCTCCCCT
>Ga0315914_1011199_pt1 | contig 10856 bp, 11 predicted proteins | sample MpolenodulesMG_FD_203920 | JGI IMG/M metagenome (GOLD analysis project Ga0315914, IMG submission 203920) | Medicago polymorpha root nodule microbial communities from Los Angeles, California, United States - elongated nodules | ecosystem: Host-associated > Plants > Roots > Nodule | place: USA... | reverse complement strand
AAACACATTAGTCAATTTTTTTTTTCTTTCCAAACAAAGTTTAAACACATGGTTAATTCATATAAATTTGAACACAGTGATATTTTGATACGACACAGTGCATTTATTCATTACATGATTTATGCATTTCAAATACGCGATTAATCACAATCACCGGATGGTTAATGAGTTACAACAATTTGTTATATTCATTAACCATCTATTGAACGTAATTTACCACATACTTGAATTTCATTTTGAAATACGTTAACCGTCTAATAAAGGATGAACAACGCAAATGGTGTATATGTCAAAATAACATTTTTCTATGATATAAAATGAAAATGTTCAAATTCCGAACCTACTTGGAAAATCTTGAAGATATAGACAAATGAGTTGCGCTTCATAAGTAAATATTCTCTTGATAAACAAGCTTTAAAAAGTTCCCATTTTCCCACTCCATATTTCTTGGTTGTCAAGGCAGCTGGGTGGCTCTTAGACTTGTCAAATTCAGTACCAAGTTCATCACCAAGTCTTCTGCCAACATGAAATGATTGAAATGCTTCAGAAAACTCTTCAGCTGTGACAAATCTATATGGTCGATCCTTGTGTTCCCAGTACTGCTCTTGGTCTTTCCTTGATGTCACCTACAACATAACAATTTTCATCGCAAAAATCAAATTCTCATTACACAGTAAATATTATAAAATTAAAGCTTATTTTTCAAAAAATGAGAGAAGACAAAATGACACTCACTTCTTGCAAAAAATCTGCCACTCCTTTCCTATCAGGACATTTAAAACCGATTGATTCGAAAAATTCAAGCACGTGCTCACGGGGACCTTGGTATGTAATATGACTATCAGAGAGTAGAATAATGTCATCAAAAAGATTGAATATCTCTGGTGGTGGCTGAAGGAGTGAGATGACAGCCGTTCCTTTGAGAATGTGTACATACTGCTTCATTGAATTCACAATTTGAAAAGTTGTTGAGCTATCCAAACCAGTAGATATTTCATCCATGAATAGAGATTTAGTCGGTCCAACTAACATCTCCCCTACATTTATAGATTCATAATATCAATTTATTGAGATGATTAATCACAACCCGTGTTAATATTGAAATTGGTTTTTTTTTTACCTGTTGTAACGCGTTTCTTTTGTCCACCAGAGATACCTCTTAACATTACATTTCCTACAACAGTATCAGCACATATCTCTAGTCCCAAAATCTGAAAACGTATAACAAAGAAACAAAGGAATTTCAAAACGTAATACTACAATGTAGTTATGGTGACATAAGATGTTAAAGTATATATTACTTTACCCTTAGGACATAATCTGTTATCAAATTTGCTTTCTGGCCTTCAGTTGCTATAGCCTGACCATCATGAATCAAAAGGGCAACTACTTTATTATCAGTCATTGCTATTTGTATTGGAAAAGAAATAGATGATCCACTAAGTATAAAATAACCTCTATATTACCTTCATGTACACATCAATGTCTGGATCAGGCATGATATTTGCATTTTTTTCTCTTCTGGACAACTCTGCTAGCAAGTCTGCAGAATGACAACAATATTACACATGGTCCAAACTTAATAATAAAGGATTTCTTTGGGTTGACTTATTTGAGTTTATCTACTAGCATAAGCACTTGCGAGACAGTTTTAGAGTGTTTATGGAAACAACTTATGACATGTCCATCAGTTTTAACAAACATATTTTCATAACCTCTCCTGGATAACTTATGGAAACAACTTATAGCTTATACATAAGCGTTTATGCTGCGCTTAATTAAGATATTTATCTAAGCAAGTCTTTAACACTTCAGCTTGAGTTTTCAATAATGAATATAAGCAAAAAGCAATCTTGTAAACTAACCATAACGTGGCCCAACTCCTTGGACCCTTGCCGAGAAGGCCAAGGTTTCTCTAACAGTCATTTCTCCAATGTGAAGATCATTTTGATCCACATAAGCAGCAGTTCTTTGGGGGACAAACTCACTCATCTCATGACCATTATAAGTCACCTTTCCAGAAAACTGATCATGAAGCCACACCATCTTACCAATTTAGCTAGAGATTCAAGATTGAAAAGTAGAGCTAGCCTAAAATATGAAAACATAGATAATATATAAGATGTGTGTGTGTCTTCCTTTTAATGTTCTAACCTTCAATTTTGGATCAAGTTTTCCAGCCAAGGCCAACAGAAGTGTGGTTTTTCCAGAACTTGGAGGGCCCAAAAGCAATGTTATTCTGAAAAGAACCAAATTGAAACATGTTATTATATTGATTAAAGATGTCCAAAGAGAAATCAATGAATAGAACATTATTTGTGATACCTTGAAGGCTTTAATATTCCACTAACATCCCTGAGAATATTTAGATGTTGTTTTCTACTTGGAAGTACATGAAGAGAGTTCAATAGACTCTTCAAAGTTAATTAAAAAGTAAGAAAAAAGAAACCAAAATGTTTAGTTAGAATCCCCTTCAATATAAAAAATTACATAGCAAGTTAGTACTATTTTCAAATTTTAGTACTTTACCTCTACTATATTAACCATGAAGTTAGTGAAGGTAGGCAAAGATCTGCTTCCTACATGAGCTTCTGCTTCGATATTCAGGTGCTCGAATCGAACTTCTATTGTAGGAAGATCAATTCCAACTCTGATATCATCCAAGAAAGAAGAAAAGGATGATAAGAAAATAAATCAATGTATTTCAAAAGCATCTTTTTTAAAATCAGAAGAGGGAAAATTGAATTCAAACCTGTCCATTCGGTCTTTGAGTTTGAGCAGAAACATCTCATTGTCCTCTTCACCAATTCTAACAAGTTTTTCAAGCAAATCTTTTCTTTCTTGCAACCCAAGCTTCCCAATATCGATTTCAGTGGCTTCCCCTTGAAGTGAAGTGAGCAAACCTTTCCTCAAGCGTGCAAAAGTAGGAAGTTTTTGAATTGCAGCCCACTTAAGAGCTTCTTCATCATCTTGGTGAAAAGAATTTGAAAAAATCTCAGCAGCATCACTGTTCCTCCATATTGATGAACTACTAATCCTAAAACTACATTCACCCTCCATCATCCAAAAATACTAAGAATAGACAATGTGAAACAAAAATACCAAGAACCCTTTTCCTTTCGCTTTGGAATTTGCATGAATGTGATGTATATATATTTAGAGAGAGGAAGTAACATGGGAGATTTTCATATGTTCATATTCCATATCGTTTGAGTTTATTATTATTTTCCTTTTTATTTCTTTTAGGGTAAAGCAGCCTCAAATAATAGTGAATAATCATCATATCATAGTACTATAATAAATAAAATAGTATCAGTTTTTGGATAGATAAATAAATAGCCTAACTCATGGGACAGAAGTATCTTTCAGTGGCTGAGATTTCGATATCTTGCTGTTGTGGGACAGCAATATCGTACCAAAGAAACACAGGAAAAACAAATAAAGATTTTGTTTGTGGCAGGATGGCAACTTTAACGGTATTTCCTCAAAAAAGAAAAGTTTCTATAGTGTAGATTTTCCTTCTGATCGGTTCAAACTATATTTATTGGAAAAAAGCTTGTTGTAAAAGGCAAAAACTCAACATGGTGATCTTTGTGTGTAACTCATCTCTAACATTCTGCAAAAGATTTTGTTTGAGTATTACACTATTACACCATTCACGTAAATAAATAATTTCAACCAAAAAATAATATTATTTTTGTTAAACCAAATAATATTATTCTTAACCAACAATGAATTGCTGGGTTTTGAACTCTCTAAGCAAATGGTGAGACGTCCTATCCGATAAAGATTGGTCATTCTTAGAAATCGTGGTTGGGCCTAACACAACCACACAAAACCGGCTTGTGAGGTGAGGATTGCCCCCACTTATAAACACATTGTCAGGCCATATCCTGTCCAATGTGGGACTCTTAACGGTCATCATTAAACCGATGATGAAAACTAGGTATTTATAATGATAACATATTATTTTTGGTAAATCAGACACTATTGAGGATTATGCACATAGAAATCATCTTGATAATAGATAAGTTACTTGATTAAGAATAAATTAGCAAGCAAAATTTTAAACATTTGATAAAATTAGCGGTTTCTCTACAAAAAATTGGGGAAGGGAAACTATTTTATTGGCTTAATTAATGATTTGGTCCCTTAAGTTATTTGTTGGTTACATTTTGGTCCCATAAGTTATTAACGTTACAATTTGGTCCCATAAGTTAGTATCTGTTAGACAAATAAATCTTCATCGTCAGTCTTTTGCCAAAACGTTAAATAGGCACATGTGAACGGTGACGTGACCACTTGCAATGTGTATCCACCTTAGACATTGGCTTAACGGTTTTGATGGTGAGGATTTATTTGGTTGACGGAAGATGACTTAAAGGGACCAAATTGTAACGTTAATAACTTATGAGACTAAAATGTAACCAACAAATAACTTAAGGGACCACGTCATTAATTAAGCCTATTTTATTTTATTTTTATAAAAGAAAGGAAAATTATTTTATTTTTTTTACAAAAATAAACGACATTAATTCGTTCAATATGATAGAGTATATCGACACAATACAAGTTTAAAGTCGCTAAAAATAAACTCACAACATCCATATTAATTGCATAAAACGACAAAGTACCTATGCCTAAAAATTTGACTATATTCAAGTTTCATGAATACTTATGTCTTCAGATTTAGAACGTTGCCGACGCCAAAGTCATTGATTGAATTTGCACTTGCTCAAAGCTAATCTTTCAGCCTGAATCAAATAAACACCGTACTAAGACGGGAAACCAAATCACCGCACAAAGACGGGAAATCAAAACAAACAAAGACGTGCAAACACGATGAAATCACAAAAACAAACAAAATAAGATTGAAAATATGTGAAAATCACTTATTTAACTAAAAAAGAAAAAAGAAACAATTTGGAGAGGTGATTTTCGGTCAAAATTAACCCTAAATCACTATTTTGTAGATCAAGAAGAAGAAAAGTTGCGACGGCTACTGGGATTTGGGAAGGATAAAATAGAGATATAGAGATGTTGAAAGGAAAATTATTATTAATAACAACAATAATAAACCCACTTGGGTTGTCGTGTTGGTATTAACTTGGAACCTGTGAGTGTGCTCTTCCTCGAAGTCTCGGGTCCATTCTCTCCATTGCCAATTAAGTGTGTTAATTTAGTTTCTTCTTAAAAAATAAATAATAATAACAACAATACTAATTATCATATTTACAAATACTAACAAATGTCCTACTGACATTGTTTAAGGAATACATAGAAACAAAATTTGTCTTGAAAATACACTTGGCATGTTTCTTGGACTTGTATTTAAACACACCTTATTACGATTCTTATATTTTTACATATGGAGTATAATTGACTACCTGAACATATCTAAACCAAAGTTCTTGAAAATACAAATACAATATGTATACCCAATAAAGGATGTGTGATTTTTTCTTTTTTAGATGGAATTCCTATACAAAAAAGTAAAATTGAATGTTCTTAACGCCTTTGAAAATTGAACATCTTGATTGCTATGGCAAAGACCAAAGCAAATGCTATTGGAAATGCAACATTGACAAGAGCAACCACTCCTAGAAAATCATGCTTGAAACCAAAGTAATTTCTCAGAAAATTTTCCACTGTTTGGCTTCCATCACTGGATTCAATGCTTTGCTTTACATCTCCATATTGTGAAGCCACCAATCCATACAAACTCCAAGCCACTGGATTGGCCCAACTGTACCACCTCCACCACACTGGAATTCTCTGTTAGCCAAAGCCACCAAGAAAAAAAAATGTACTATAAATTAGCTATATGCTACTATCACTATGCTAAAAAGAAGCATGAAATTTAAAATAAAACAATGGGAAAGAAGAAACAACTAAAAAATAAAGTGACACTAATTATCATTTTACAAAAACATGAAATTAAAATGCCCTAAGAATTTAAGGAAGTTCAAACTTACAGGTCTTGGAACTATGAATCCTGAGAAGAGATTCCATACTGAATAGAATGCAGAGGAAACTATAGTGGAAATGTGGTTGTTTGGGGTCATGGCCACTGCCATCATACCATAGAAGGTAAAATAGAGGAAAGTGAAATACATGAAGAACAGGTACCACAAAACTTTAACCAAAGTCCACTCAAAACCAATCATAGCATAAACTATAAATCCATAGACCACAGATTGTACAAAAACATGTGGAAGCTCAATTACAACCTGCAATGCAAGAGAGGATGTATATTAAAAAAGGAACACAGATGAATTACTTACACAGATGAATTCCTATGTAAATAAATTTTTAACTTTTGTTAATGCTCTTTAAGATAATAAACGCATCTAAGATGGTATTAGAACCTATCTTTTATAATTGATTTTGATGTTCTTCATTTTTGTTTGGGATATTGATTTATTTAGCAGGATATTGCAGCAGTCAAACAAAAGACATGATTCTAAAATAAGGGATACTTGCCTGAGCAAAAGCATATGGAAAAGCTGAATACATTCCGGCTGCTCTTTCTCGATAAAAGACCGTTCTTTCAACAGCTACCACTGGCTGCACAGCATTACTATTCTTGATGCCAATTAGGAGAACGGCAGAATACATGGACCCCATGGCATTAAAAAGATCTTGTTCCTTTTCACTGCAATAGTTTGATATGAAATTTTATTTTTGGTTAAAAAAAGTTATACAAATACAAGAGTAAACATTTCTAGTTTTCCAATTTATCTTACATGTTGGAGCCAAGGTTCCAAAACATGGTTCCAAGCAAAACAGCTACGGAGGTTGAGTACAGAAATCTTATGGCAGTGTATACAGGATTGCGCCAGTAAGACCAATGTTGTTTCCATAAACAAGCCATACATTGTGTCCAAAAGGATCTCGAGTACTGTGAAGTAAAATAAAGATCTTTTGAACCAGAAGCTGGAGTACTCAATTCTTTGATAAGTGTTTTGTTTCTCCTGAAACAAAATGTTTTAAGTACATTTTATATCAACATACACTCTAATATACTTCATACCATAAGTTCTCTAGGATGGCTTATGAAAACAACATATAGTTTATATGGATATGATTTGAATAAGAACTTACAACAAAAACCTCATGTACTTTTCTCTAGTTGGTGCTTTTTAGTTGATTATTTTCGATTTCTATAGTTTGATTAGATTGCTTACAAGGGAAAATACCTGTATAACTCTGAATTTTTGTACACCTCTGCAAAATTAATCCCCAATTCTACTTCTTTAGATGAATTTGTGACTTCCAACATCCATGTTGCTGGATTATAACCCTCTTTGATCTTGTTAATACCATGGATTCCCTTCAACATAAAAGTATGGACATATTGAACTATTAACAAGAAGATACTAATTCGAACCATAAAAATGAATTCAGAATTCCGTACTTTTCATTGGATATCTATATCTATATCTACCTACCTCAAAGTAGCTGATTAAATTGGAAGAATTATGTCCAAGTGACCCCACATATATCTCTTGCCCTCCTTGCTTTAGTAACAAAAGCTGCATTTCATTGTGACATAAATATTAGAAGCTTTGCAATGGAAGAAAACAAACAAAAAAAATATTATTTTCTTGAATTGTTTCTTTTTTATCACCTCATCAAAAGATTCAAATATATCAATGCTAGGCTGGTGGATGGTACAAACAACTGTTCTTCCAGTGTCTACTGTGTTCCTAACTGTTCTCATTACAATAGCTGCAGCCCTTGCATCAAGTCCAGAAGTTGGCTCATCCATGAATATTATAGAAGGATTAGCTACCAACTCAACTGCAATAGTCAGCCTTTTGCGCTGCTCCGTTGAGAGACCGCTAACACCAGGTAGTCCTACTATTGCGTTTTGCAGTGGTTTCAGTTCCACAAGTTCCATGACTTCCTCAATGAACATCTACAAGCATAAGTCATTTTCAAACTTTAACATAATAATTCCAATGAATGGTAAAATCTCAAGTGATTAAAATACTAACCTTTCTGGTTTCAGCATTGATGTCAGGGGACAATCGGAGCCATGCTGAATAGAGCAAAGATTCATAGACAGTAACATGAGGAGAATGGATATCAGTTTGTTCGCAGTATCCAGAAATTCTTGCAAAGGTATCTTGCTTCTTTGGATAGCCGGATATTGTGATGTTCCCACCAATATATCCACCAGTTTTTCTACCAGAAAGTACATCCATCAGAGTTGTTTTGCCAGCACCAGTCACACCCATCAGAGCAGTGAGAACACCTGGTCTGAAAGCTCCACTTACACCCTTCAAAAGAACCAACTTATCCTCAACAACACCTCGGTTTCGCATTTCCTGCGAGTTCAGTTCAAGTATTTAATATTCATTTCTTCAAAATAATACTTTGGAAGTTCAATATGATATTTTGCCATTTTATTTTTGGATAATAACTGTCAGATCATTGACTGTGATTTGCTGACGGTGTGTGAAAGTTAAAATCTTTACTTATTTGGTTTCTACATTACCTGTGGCATGTCTACAGAATATGTAACTTCATCAAAGGTGATTGAATGTGGTTCAAAAGGGAGAACCATTCCTCTTTTCCTACTATGATTTGTCTCTGCAGCAACTTTTTCTTCTCTATTGGATAAAGTACTAGGAGAGGTGCTTCCGCTTCTACTTTCTCCATTTCTCACTGTGAAGTAGATCCAATGTTACTTGACCGTAATGTATTTTGTGAATTGAAATACAACATTCAATCATGAGTTATTGAATGAAAGTACCTTTATTTGAGTGTTGTGAAAAACTATCCTTTATGAATTTCAATACATTAGTTCTTTTTCTGCCACCACTAATTTGCTCATCGCTTTGAGATTCATCTGGTATAACAGTTTGATGCTTCCCAAGTGCTGCATGATCAATTTTGTATTATATCAGTACATTAAACTGTAGGCTCATCTGCTTTATTACACATCTAAGGTGAAGATACTCACGATTCAAGAAAGTGAGGGCAAGGATATAGCCAAAGTTGAAAATTAATGTATATCCAATCAAAGCACCAACACCTATCCAGTACCAGTATGACTCAGTGAAGTATCCGCGAGATTTCAAAACTTCAACTCCTATTGGATCCGTTGAGTTAGGAAGAACCTTCCAAAAGAAAATATATATCAAGACATCAGATTATTTAGATTTCTCGATGAAGAAAAATCGAATTCAAATACTTGCACTAGACTTTGGCGGTTTATCAGGTTATTTATATGATAAGGGAGTCATAGAAAATAAAAAAAAATAGTAAAAATACTCACATGTTTCCATTTATTCCCAAGGAACTCATTATTTACCATGGCGTTTTGTCCATACATCATGGGTGATATCCAAAATCCCCAAATCCACCATTTTTTTATTCTGTCTGTGAGCATAAGCAAAGAAAAGAGAAGAGAAATCTTATAGGATAGAACATAATGAGACAAACGATGTGATTGTTTATTTGTTTTAGATTCATGATACCTTTTGATAGGACAAAACCACTCATAGCAAAAAGGATGGAAAGTGCAAATGATCCAAATGTTAGAGCCACTGTCATGTCCCTCCCAACTGCTGCAATGAATCTGAATAATGCAGAAGCCATCTGGTTTACTAGTACAAGAATAAGATATTGTCTGAAAAACCTGCATTAGGAAGTATATAGACAAATGCATATCATTATTTGTTTAGTAGAATATGAGAATATACAAGATTATGAGGGAAAAAAACATAAAGGACGAGGGCTTGTTTGGAATTGCTTATTTGAGCTTATGTACTAGGAAAAACACATGTGAGACTGTTTGGAAGAACTTATGAAAACAATTTATGCATGCTCATAAACTGTTTTCAACTTATACTGATAAGCACTCAATGAACGATAGCTTATATGAAAAAAATTGTTTTTATTTTGTCTTTAATTATAGAAATAGCTTATATATAAGCGTTTACATGATAAATGCTTAATTAAGTTGTTTATCCAAACAAGACCCAATTCACAAGTACGTTTATGACTTGCAAAAAGTAAAAACATTTTACTCTTACCTTCCAATATATGGATCGAAACCAATGACATAGTAGGTAAGGAATACCCAAACAGCCACTTCCACAAAAGTTAAGGGGATTTTTAGGATCCATGCAGGAAGAGCATATGCCCATGGAGGGAAAAATAGGTATCCCCTTTGCTTGTAGAAAACAGGAAGTCTTGAAACTACCATGGAAATTTCCGCCATTCCATTGAACATGATCACAACAACGCCATAGAACAACGCACCTACATATATACCTCCATGAGTCACCGAATCTCTGTGCATCTCAGTCCGGAAGAAGATGGTCATTGCAATCATTGCCATTATACATATCTAAAAGGAGAGGGAAGTCATCAGTAATGGATTTTAATAATGTACACCAAAAAAGTCTTGGCTGACACGAAAATCAAGGCCTAACTCATCCTTACAAAACTGGCTTGTACAGCGATGAGTGCCTCCTCTTTATAAACTCTTCTCAAGAATCCTATCTATCCGATGTGGGACTAAATCCCACCGAGTGTTGGCCGCTAACACAAGGCCCAAAAATAGATAATACCTCAGAAAACTGTGAGGGCTTAGAAAATAAGTACATCAGACTTGAGGTAGGAACATAATGTTATAATGAAAATGTCAAAATTTTGAAAACCTACTTGGCAAATTTTGAAGATGTAGACGAATGAATTGCGCTTCATAAGTAAATATTCTCTTGATAAACAAGCTTTAAACAATTCCCGTTTTCCCACTCCATGTTTCTTGGTTGTCAAGGCAGCTGGGTGGCTCTTAGACTTGTCAAATTCAGTACCAAGTTCATCACCAAGTCTTCTGC
>Ga0315914_1011197_pt1 | contig 10859 bp, 3 predicted proteins | sample MpolenodulesMG_FD_203920 | JGI IMG/M metagenome (GOLD analysis project Ga0315914, IMG submission 203920) | Medicago polymorpha root nodule microbial communities from Los Angeles, California, United States - elongated nodules | ecosystem: Host-associated > Plants > Roots > Nodule | place: USA... | reverse complement strand
CTCCTAATGACAAGAACAACTCCTGCAAGGGAACACTAATCCTTGTTTAATGCTTTTAGCCTGATCGTCCTAATATGAGTGTTATATGATCGGGACTTTAATCATGTAGAAGAAGATCAACCCAGTTTTAAAAAATATTTACCAAGCTTTTTTTGTCTTCCCAACTTGAGTCTTATAATTTAGCTAACATATAGAAGGCTAAGTATAACTATTTATGCATCATCTCCTAATTATCGAGATGTTCTTGATACTCATGATTTATAAGCTACAAACGAAAAATTTGTCACTATTCATTCTCAAATGATGGCAATCATATATGAAGCGAGTTATCTTCCTCTCCTAATCAAATCTCAAGAACGTAATATAGATGATGAAACATCCCTTCATATCCACAGATGTTTTACTCTCTTATCAATTGAAAAACAAGTGGACAGAGAAAAGGCTTAAATGCACTTTCTATTTTTCTACTTGAAATAAGATAAAATTTTGGCTCCCTATTTTATAAATCGTTTTAGTTTTTACTAAATCATTTTAGTTTTTTTTTTTTTTTTTTATCTTTTTTCTAAATTGTTTTAGTCCTTCATATTTTTAAAAGACGATGTTTAAGTCTTTGTGGCATACCAAAAACGAATGAAAATAAGTACTAAAACATCACCCTTTTAAAAAGATAAATGATTAAAACGATTTGAAAAAAGATAAGGGACTAAAACGATTTTCAGATAAGGGTGTAGTGCAATACTATGACGAGCTTAATCATGACGCAATTGAGGCAAATTGTGACACAATTTTGCCTGAATCTGAACACTATATAAGCATCCTTTGACCCATTTGTTGCGTAAGCTTGATGAATCTCATGGGAACAAAAGGAGGAAACTTGTAGGGTCTTTGGTGAGGTTCAAAGCTTCAAAATGTGAATCTTGGAGAACCAAAAGAGAGAGATCTTGGGAGAAGGTTGGTGCCTTTTGGGAAGAGATTCACGGGGCTGGAAAACACATCAAAGGAGAGTATTTGTGAGCAACTTGGATAAATATTAAGAAACCAACCAAGAAGATCCTTAGAAAATCAAAGGTTAATGATTGGTTCTCTTTTGGGTGTTAGATTCTAGAGTTGTGAAACAATTGGAAAACACGTTGGGTGAGCGAAATCATTGAGCCTGTTGTTTATGGGAGGAGATCGGGAAAATGGTAAAAATTACGTTTGTTTTTGGAGAGCTTGTTGAAGTTAATTTTTTGTAACTTTTTCGTATCTCTTTGTAAAGAACTCGTTGATAGTGGATTGGAGAGATCAATCTCTCCCCTAGAGTAGGTCATTGTTGGACCGAACGGGGTAAACATTTTTTGGTGTTGTTCTTTTTCTCTACTCTCTTTATTTTGTTTATTCTTTGTTTTGATTGTGGTTTTGCTTTACACTTAAGCTAGGATGTCTGAGGAGGAACCAAATAAAAATGGCTACACTGCACCCAAATATCTTGAGCTTTGCCTTAGAGGAATACCAAATTTCAAATTATAACGCTCGTAGAGCAATTTCAATTCAGAGATATTGAAGTTTCTTCAATTATTGAGTATATAATGATTTCTTAATCTTCTAAATTCTGCTTAAAGATATTTGTTAAAATTACACTAACAACATTGTCTTATCAAACTTTAAATTGGATTAAATTCAAACGACGGCCACTAAATTTATGTGGGCTTATATGATTTAGTAGAACCCATTTAAATTTCAATCAAATAGCAATAGTGTGTGAGAAAAGTATATTAGAGAATGTGTTGTTATCATTTCTCTATCTTTTATGAGAAAATGTTAAGCTCTAAACCTCTCCCTAGAACAATTTCAATGTGGTCCATATCATTTTTTGCCCTGTAAATAAAGTGATAAACACTACCTAAAATTCACACATAATTGCAAGGTAATAGGTTAAAAATCCGACGAAGATGTAAGGTCTAACAATATCAACATTGCTAGTGAAGCTAAGTCTTATCGATTGTTCACATCATTTATTTACCAAGTTGTCTATTTGAAATGCTTATCAATAATCAGTGAAATCAGTGAATTATAGTAGAGCTCATGAATGATGATAGATTTAACAAATGTATTAAATTGTCATCGATTAATAATATTTATAAATTTGTCTTTACAAGGATTGTGAAATCTCTACTTAAAAACAACGATTTAAATTAGAAAGTGTAAATTGGAGGGATTGGAAAGTGTAAATTGGAAGGATTGCGTAGAGCACAAGTTTGTTCACAATTAACGAGAGACTGATAAAAAGGTCAATTAAAAATGTTTGATTCACTTCTCTTTAATTACTTAGTAACCGTGTCGAGAGCCTAAAATTGCTTCCTAGTTTCAAGACGTTTTAACAAAATACATATGACTAATGTCTTGGACCATAACCCGTTAACAGCCCCCTAAGTATTCAATTAGCTACACAAAACTCCACAAAAATTTTGGTTGTTTTCTGATGGTATATAAATGTGTGTGACTTTGTGCATTGTCCTGTAATGATTTATTTTGTTTATGGTTACTACTATGAAGATGTATTGACTTTGAGGACTCATGAATGAAGGTACTCGTTTAAAAGAACGATATATGTTGGTGCTACTCATGAACAATGCAAAATAACCACATATATCGTTCATGAGTAGCACCAACATATATCGTTCTTTTAAGGTGACTTTTAGGGTGAGGGCTTATAAATTTGAAATAAAAAAGTTATAACTTATTCCGTTTCGTTCACTTTTCAAACAATGAAATGAAAAATTAGTTATATTTTGTCATTAAATATCCAAACAATGGAATAAAATATTTATTCTATTTCATTATATTCTGCTCCATTAGTTTTAAGTTGTCGAAACATAGCCTTAGCGTAATAAAAGTCATGATTTTTTTTAAAAGAAAAACAATGAACTGAACCCTCCGGTCATTGTTATAAGCAAAAATTCATTTTTTAATTTCATTGAATAAGTGATGTATGTGGTATATAATATAGACTACATACATCATTTATTCAATGAATCTAAAAAGTTAACTTTTGCTTATAATAGTGATCAGATGGTGTACATGTGTATGTTATATTTTATTGTAAGGTATAGTATTTTTTTAACTCAATTCGGTTGTTTCAGTTTTATAATATGTATTTGTTTTTAAATTTTAAAAAAAGAATTTTGTTGTTGATGACATATTTATATAAAAATATCCAACCAAAATTTGATAATTATTTGTATTGTTTTCGTTATATTCTAATAGTATCATAGTATAGATTATCACATGAATAGGTAAACGTACAAACCAATCAGATTTTGTCAAAAAAATCAAAACCAATTAATTTGTGACTAATTGCTTTAAAATATCATTATTTTTCCATATTCCAAACGGTGCAACCTTTGACTCCATGTTAATTTTTTAAAATCAAGAGAAGTAAAATCAATTTTCTTTTCAACTAACTAACCTCAACGATAGAGTAATCATAACTGACTCCGTAGATTCAATGAACAATAACAATTGAAATGATTAAATTAAATCATGTTATATTAATAGCTAATAGACAGCACACATTGACAATGAAACACATGCTTTTTAGTTATAAGACTCAAGGAAAGAATATGTGCATACTTTTATTGACCGAGTTTGGTAAAATAACAAAGAACCACCGTAATTTTAATAAACATTATATCAATAAAATACTTAAGTCTCACCACCGATACAAATTAACACTTAGTCTGTGTTTGATTTTCCATTTGCAACATACAAAAACACGTTTGCATATACATTTTTATTGTGATTTTCGCTAGCATTGTTTTTTACCGTAATTTCCATCAAACATGGTTTTGCAAACGCTTTACCAAAGATGCATTTAGTTGAGTGATATATATCTTGCACACGTGATGTAGAAAACAACACAATACAATGGAATCTCTTGATGGACCCTACTCAGTTGAACAAACGGTTAAGTGGCCTTGTCTTATCTATGAAGCAAACAATTTTATTTTGACATTAAGCAATATAGGTACCTCTAATACTGATGAAGAATTCCTTATAAATCAAGGTTGAACATTGAAGGACTCTAATGGTCTTTTGGCTTTTGGTTTACTTACAAAACCTGATCCTTATTAACTGTCCAAGGACAACCTTGGTGTCTAGAGCAACACTGACCCTTAATACTATACAAACTGTGACTATTGTCTAAAATATCACTTTTGGATTATCCTTTACCCTCGTGTCTTTTAGCATATACGTAAGTTAAAATTTATAATCATTTGGTTTTTTCTTTCATTGGAGAACTTTATTTTTGAATTACCAAGAACAAAAGAAAAAACAAACAAATTTCTAACGCCTCTAAATCTTCCAAATTTGATTTGGCCCCTCGTCATGAAATCAAATCATTTGTTATATTTGAATATTTTTGTCAATTTAATAAAAGATACTCATGGATAATGTTATATTTGAAATCTCTTGTTATATCATCCTTCCAAAGTGTTATACGGCCCCTCATCAACGAAAAATAACACTTTATTGAAAAATATTAATAATTAAACTATAATAATTTAAAACAAAGAATTTTTTAAAAGATTCATAATTTACAAAATTATAGTTAATACAAAAAAGACATATATGATATCTTATATCTTATATGTCATATATATACTATATGATACGATTTAGGCCGGTCGATGTTAAATGTTTTAGCCCTCCAAAAGTGCCTAAGGGCAATTGTACTCATTCAAATGCTATAAAATGCAACACAAAACCATTTGTACAACCCTCCCTCTCTACTATATTCTCCTTGACTCTCCTTCTCTTTCAACTTTCAAGAGAAACTATGTGTCATTTAACTTCTCAACCTCCTTCCAAATGCAATTCAAAATCTGAATATCTAGTAGTTTCAATCAAAGACACAAATGAGTCCAACAACAACATGATGACCAATCCACTTATCCAAAAAGACACAAACATAGAAAATCCAACAACACAATTCCAAAAAACCCATCTTAGAGCTACCTTCAAAGAAGTTATTTCTATATCCAAAATTGCTTTTCCAATGATTTTCACCGGTCTCTTACTCTATTGTCGTTCAATGATCTCCATGCTCTTTCTTGGTCACCTTGGTGAACTTGCCTTAGCCGGCGGTTCCCTAGCGGTCGGCTTCGCGAACATTACCGGTTACTCAATTCTCTCCGGTCTCGCCGTTGGAATGGAACCTATTTGTGGACAGGCCTTTGGTGCCAAAAGATTCACTCTCCTTGGTCTATGTTTACAAAGAACCATTCTCTTGCTACTCTTAACTTCTATCCCTATTTCATTACTTTGGCTTTACACAAAACATATCCTTCTTTTATGTGGCCAAGAAGAAGATATAGCAACACAAGCTCAAATCTATCTTCTATATTCCATTCCTGATCTCTTAGCACAATCTTTTTTACACCCTTTAAGAATTTACCTTAGAAGCCAATCCATTACTCTGCCTCTCACACTTTGTGCTACTTTAGCAATTCTTCTTCACATTCCCATAAACTATTTTCTAGTTTCTCACCTCAATATGGGAATCAAAGGTGTAGCTTTAAGTGGGGTGTGGACAAATTTCAACCTTGTTGCATCTTTGATTCTTTACATAGTTTTCTCTGGCACACACAAGAAAACATGGGGTGGTTTTTCATCACAATGTTTCAAGCAATGGAAATCACTTCTTAATCTAGCTGTACCAAGTTGTCTTTCTGTTTGCCTTGAATGGTGGTGGTATGAAATCATGATTTTGTTATGTGGTTTGTTGATAAATCCAAGAGCAACAGTTGCTTCTATGGGAATTTTGATTCAAACTACTTCTTTGCTATATATTTTTCCATCATCAATAAGTTTTAGTGTTTCCACTAGAGTTGGTAACAAACTTGGTGCTCAAAAACCATCAAAAGCAAAACTTTCAGCCATTGTTGGACTCTCTTGTAGCTTCATTTTAGGTGTGTTTGCTTTGGTTTTTGCTATAATGGTTAGGAACATTTGGGCTAGCATGTTCACTGAAGACAAAGAGATAATAAAAATTACATCTTTAGTGTTACCTCTAATAGGGCTATGTGAACTTGGAAATTGTCCACAAACAACAGGTTGTGGGGTGCTAAGAGGAACAGCAAGGCCTAAAGTAGGTGCAAATATCAATTTTGGTTGTTTTTACATTGTTGGAATGCCTGTGGCAATTTGGTTAGCTTTTTATGTTGGGTTTGATTTTCAAGGTTTGTGGCTTGGGTTGCTTGTGGCTCAGGGAACCTGTGCTGTGACTATGTTGGTTGTTTTGAGTCAAACAGATTGGGATTGTGAAGCACTAAGAGCTAAGAAATTAACTGGAATTGGAGAAGCAACAAAAAGAAGTGATGTTTTTGTTGATGACAGCAAAGAAGTTGATGAAGAGAAGTTACTTAAAGCTGAAATTAAGGAAGATTCTTCTTAATCATTTGCTGACTCAGATTATTAAGATAAACAGTCACGGGTCTAACTTTGATTAACACGTTTTTTTTTTTGCACCAAAAAAAACAGGAGAGAGGTGTCTTTTAGGAATTTGTCTTTGTTGAAAGGGGAGGAGGGTAAAAACAGAGGAATAGGATGACCTTTTCTAATTTTGTATAATTTTAGATCTAAAGATTGGAACGCCAATGTGGATGAAGGAATTTAACTACTCTTGTGTATATTTTAAAAAATTCACGTAATTATCACTATTACACCATTGTTCATTAGCATCATTCATTCACAAATGCACGCAATGAACTATTATTCCTTATTTAGTTATAAATATGTTTTATTAGCAATGTCAAAACAGAATAATTCAACTAAGTGATGGCATTCCATTTTGAAATTTGGTAATTTTATCCTAAAATTCAAGACATCTCTCGTCATGATGGAAATGAGTTGAATCAAATTTGACCTAGATCGACTTAATTTAAAAATTGGTTTACCTCAAAGTTTAACTAGAATTTGTTATGAAATTTCTTTTATCTTGAACTCGACTTATTTTAGGTTTCTGAACAACTCAATTGAGTTCGTTAGCAAATATCATATAATTCATAAGACACATTTTTAGACCTTTGACCCTTTTATATTAATAATAATCTATATCATTTAATAGCGATTTTTTGGATAAAACTATTGTCCAAGTTGTATAGATATAGTTTATTATGTTTCACCGTTTTATAAGAAAATGAACAATATTTAGAAGTAATATTGTAATGTATCACCATCATAGAATATGGTTGTAACGATATATGTATAAAATTATAGGTATTTAAAGTGTTAGTTAGAAGTCTCACATTTGATTAAAAAAAATAAACGTTGAACAACATATACCTCTGATGTCTCAAGGTTTTCTTGTTTTGTCAAAATGCATCAATGTAAGGTTAAGACGTGGTGTCAAATTCCATGTATGTGATTGTTCAAAATCCAATGTAATGATCATTGAGGCTCCCATCATAACCCAACATGGATATCATAATCAAAGGTACGACCAATTTCTTGTATCGAAAGTCTTCTTGACAATGTGGTGGTCAACGACTTGTCTTGTTGATGGAGAACCAACAACAATGCAAGTCTTCTATGTTTTCTATATATAAGAGCACTTTAGTAATTGAACCTATAAAGAGGGGTATTTTTCCTCATTCATATTTATATGATTAAAAGAAGAAGAAAATCAGATTGTTCATGACCTCTCTCGGCCAAACACTCATATATCACCACCATAGCTTATTCACCAATGTTCTTCCAAGAAACTCACACATGCATTTGATAAATTGTAAAGCTTAACCCATTAGACAATTAAATAAGCTTATTGACAGTGATTGGAGAGTAAATCAACCAAGGAGAAAGGATAATTAAGGTTAGGGTTCTTTGAAGATTTGGGGAAGATCTAGGATTTGGGAAGAAATAGAGTAAAGAAGGAACATTGGAAGCTTGAAGAACCAACTTTCATCCTTAGAATCAAGGTGGGTTCCCTTCCCTTCATCCCTCATTCATTAAATTAAGGGTTATGGAATTGGGATTTGGGGATTCAAATTTAAAGATGAATCACGTTGCATGCATAAATTTCTATAAAATTAATATTGTTGCATGTCTAAATTTTATGATTCTCTCTTGATTGCTTGTGTTGATAATTTTGGGAGACTTTGCATGTCTTATGTAATTTAGTTTAATACTGGTTGGTTATGGGTTTTATTTTAACCATTTAAAATTATTACATTCAAAATTCAAATACAAATTTGAATTAGTGTACTTGAATGGCAAATGAAAGCTATTAAGTAGTTCTAAATGTTAAACGATATCTAATTGAAAAGTGAAGGCTAGATGAGATTTTGGTTAAATCAATAGGTATTCTTGATTTGCATTTCTATACGTAAGTAATTCTAATTCTAATTATTAGTTTTAATTCCATAGTAGTATAATGATTAAAGAAAAGGTACTATTGTGTATTATACAGTTAGACTAAGAATTATAAGTCTGTGATATTTACTAGATTGTGGAAATCACATATAGGCAAAGAATAGTATAAGTACTAGTTGTAATTTGTGCAACTAGGTAGTGTTTAGTTAATGTGGGGCAGATTAGTAAGCTAAGGATTTTTCCTCCGAGCACAGAGGAAAGTGTTAGGTGTCCGTTACGGTGTAGGCAGGCAGTGGGGCGCCACTTGCAAAGCTTTTATAGCATAATACTCTGACATAACGAATCACACTAGGTAACCCACACCTGTGTTTTGGTAGACGCAAGAAAGTGCGTTCACGTTAGTTAGTTAAAGACAAAGTATGTTTGATATGGGATAAGTTTATGATGATTTACCAAGGGCAGTTTCATAATAAAGTAAAAGTATTGTATCATAAATTATATTTTGGTATATATGTTTTCAGTATAGCTTACTATGTTTTATCCCGGATCTGGGAACTCACTGAGATTGTAGTGTCTCATCCCATTCCGTTGTTTACTTTTCAGGTATAAGCTGCTTGAAGTTAATCGGAACCGGATCACAAGAGTCTAGAGTTTAGGGTTCTCAGTTGTATTTAAGTTTCATTTTTTTTCTTTTGCTTTATGTAAAAACATGTCACTTATTTTAATATAATGTCTTAATTCAATTTTGAAGAACTTTTCACGAAAACTGAAATTTTAAAACCGTGGTTGTTAAGGAGGGGTAGCATACAAAATGAATGAATGGACTCACACTTAAGGAAAAGATTGATGACATGTCGAGTGTGAGTTAAAAGTCCAATATTTGATGGAAAAATAAATGTTAAACAACATATAAATGGTAAGATTCATGTATACTTAATATCTTTTTTTTTTTGGTTAAGATGTAATATCTAATACCACTTGTCTTGTTCTTCAAAGTATTTGTATGTATTTTTGTATGTTGATTTTTTTTTTTTTTTATCTAATGCAAAATAGACAAAACTAGAAATATAGAAACTACTCTTTGATTCTTTCAACCCCGTAGCATTGGCCAAGGAGAGGAAGAACGAGCAGGAGGACAATGAGGCCAAACATGGTGGCTTTGGACTTTGGTCATGAGAATGAATAAACACTAGGTCCAAGGAGCAGCCAGGAAGAACTCTAATACGATCAACAATTGAAGCATAAGGGTGAGTGTGAGGGACACCATCCTCAATCATTCACAAATGACTTTCAACTAAAACGTTCAACTAAATACAGCACAAGATGCGGGCGCCAGAAAACCTCTCTAGACTCTAGGCACCTTTTGTTTATATCCTTACTATCAAAATCAAAGGCTTTGTAACAGAGAAGGAGCGGTTGGATAATTAATTTTATTTTGACTTGTAAGATTTGTGCATTTGAAGAAGTCCGTTTATTTGTAATTGATATATAAGGTCGGTATTAAAAAATGGAGAAAACATATTCTCAAAATACCATGTTCATTTGAGAATATTAGAAAGAAAAAAATCTACCTCGTTATGTTTGCACTCTATTTTCTTAGCTAAAAAATCACTTTGAGAATGAATACTTTTTTTTTTTTGGAGGGAGTGACGCAGAACGGAAGCAAAGGTTAGCAAGCGTTAAACCTGAAAGATAAACACATGGATTGCAAGCAACATACCTATTAAATAGGGGTTTCTGGAATCCACCAAAATTGAGAAAAGTCTCGATATTTTTATTGAATGAAAAAGTGTCTCTTAGGCTGCATAAGTTTTGTTTATATACTAGAGGAAATAACAAACTTGTATGGACTGAAAAATAACAAACTGAAATAAAATAGAAAAATCTAAAATATGCTAAAAATATTAAAATGTGGTTTTGGGTCTTTAGACGACCTCAAATGCATTCTAATAGCTTATGAATGTATACTTATGATACACACCGTCAGTTTGTCTACATCAGGGATAATGTATACTTATGAATCATCCAGATTCCAATTAAAACTAAATTCCTTTCAAAATAAGAGAGAGACAATACAAGGGCTAACTCGATATATTTAGAACTATTTAAGAAATATATATTATATTTTTATAGTTCAAGGATCAAATAAAATGACATATAATAGTTTTTTTAATGACAAAGGTTAATAATTTAGTTATTATACTAATATTTATCCAATCATTTTGGTTTGAACTCATAACCTCAAACTTTTTAACTTTTAACTAGGGCTGACAATGAACCGAATCAATTCGATAATAGTTCGGAACTCGGTTCGACAGTTAACTCATTGAACTTGGTTCATGATGAGCTGAAACTTGAGCTGAAAATTTAGTTCGTTAAATAAATGAGCTGAACTTGACCTATATGTAGTTCGACTCGGTTAGTTCATGAGTAGACTCGATAATATATATATATATATATATATATATATATATATATATATATATATATATTTTTGTAAAAAAGCT
>Ga0315914_1011194_pt1 | contig 10861 bp, 7 predicted proteins | sample MpolenodulesMG_FD_203920 | JGI IMG/M metagenome (GOLD analysis project Ga0315914, IMG submission 203920) | Medicago polymorpha root nodule microbial communities from Los Angeles, California, United States - elongated nodules | ecosystem: Host-associated > Plants > Roots > Nodule | place: USA... | reverse complement strand
TCAAAGGGTTTAATTTTCCATTTTAACTCCCCAACTTTCTCTTCAAAAGTAACAATTAGAAATTGTGGCAAAAACTTCAATCAGTAATAGGATACAAAATCGATCAGTGTTGGCAACACGATCAATTCCTAAGGCGATGGTGGTTGAGCATCTCTCACAGGTGGTGCAGTCCACCTTATGCAACAGTAACAGTCTTCTCATGTCCATGGAATATCCTTCCTCTGCTATTTTTAAAATCACAAAAAATGAAAAACTGAATTTTCTTTGAATGTATTTTTATAGAAAACTCATGTCTCATGATCCCATGGGATCAGTCATGGTTATTGTTGTTTGATGTTAAGGTTTTTTTCTTTTGACCTTTTGCATGTATTTACATTGTTTGTTCATGAAATTGACTGCAACCGAATCAGTAGTACCGATGCTTCAAAAAGCATTCTGTTTTATCTATTTCCTCATAACATATTCATTCTACTTTTGTTTTAAATTGTCGAGCACAATATTTATTTTGCATGATATTTTGTTGTCTGATCATTGTGTAGCTTGCTCTCTTCTCTCCTGCACATGTTCTGATTTCAAATGCACGCCCTCAACACTTGGAGGCAGGCTCAGATGGATACAGAAATTGCAGATTGTACCCAATCAGCACAATATTTTTCTGCTGCATTTGACAAGCTTAATTACTGATGACAACATTTCTCTCATGACAATACAATGGTGGTTTGATGATTTTGGAGATGTAGAAACATCAAGTTATGGGATAACCAATTGTTTTACTGGCAAAGGACTCATTTTATGAATGGCGCAATGTGTAGAAACGTACCTCCAATTCTGCAGTTCCTGCACTTGAAAACAGATGGGTTCGGCCACCTCAAGCCTACCCCAAGTGCAACGTAGATTGTGTTTTATTTTCTAATAGTTCAATAATGGGTGTAGGCCTTTGTTTTAAAGATCATACAAGCAATAATAATGGGTATAGGCCTTTGTTTTAAAGATCATACAGGTCTTCTTGTAAAGTCTAGTGTTTATTCTCATGGTGCAGCTTACTTTATTGTAGCCGTGCTGAGAATCTAGATTGTGTCTGCATGATTTTACAACTAATAACTGATCACTGATTTCTTAACTGTCCAAGTTATTGTTGCTTATATGATGAATGTGTAATCATATTCGTAACTTGTGCTAAATTTAAATCCTAGCTGCTTCTTTTGATATGAGCATGGACAAATTCTACGGAGTACCACTTTGATAGATGGTCCATCGTGTACTAGTACTTATCATTCAAAACTACAATGATAACAGATGTTGTCTTTGAAAGTAGAAATTGAGGTCTTTCTTGTGAAGGGATTTTTCATTATAATCACACAAGATTACAATTGCTCCAACACACAAGTCAAAGACTTCCTTGCCTCACACAAGAGGGCTCATACAATTAGAGTTTTTCAAAAGAGTTTGATTGTGTGTACACTTAGGAACTCAAAGAGTGGTAAACTAACTTAGAGCTTAAGAAACTTATGACACTTAAGAAATTCTAAGATACTAAGTTTGTAAGAATTTTTCTAAGTGTTTTGAGTGCTTTCGAATTTTACAGAGTTTTGGAACTTGCAATAATTCGTAATGTCTTACTTTCTTCAAATTACTCAGGTCCTTATATAGGATAGAAATAATAGAGTTGTTGTTTGAATATTTCCAACTCATCAAAATCACTGTTGAGAAGTTTTGATTCATACTTTAAAACTTTGCCTCAATTGGATAATGTTGTTGAATAGTACTCGAGAAATCATTTGCTTCTTATGGAATGATCCATTACATTCTCTCTGCCTTTGAATTTATTTGTTTGATTCTGCACGTGGTTAGAAGAAGACAAACTGTACTATCAGACGTTGAAAGCGACCTTCCATTCGAAAATGACAAAATTGATCAGAGTCAAATTGCCTACATCATCAGAACTTGTTTCCTTTAGAGGTTTATTCCATCAGATCTTGTTCTCGTCAAAGTCTTCAAGACATCTTCTGATAAGAGCTTTGACTTTATGTTGACCTTCCTTTAGATCACCGTCTTAGTCTTCGTATGTTTCCAATGTTTTTCTTTAGTTCCATAATGTTTTCCTTGTGCTTAAATCATGATGTATAAGAACAAAAAACTTGACCTTTTAAATCTAAATTTAATTATAAGGTCATGTACACTTGAACACACGTTAAAGTATCAAATTGTTCTTTCATACATTGTTATAATAAAAACCTTAGAGATATTGTTTTAAAATCCATTTTGATTCAACAAATATTTCATATGGTTATAAATTCTTGTGCACATTGGGGAATCATATGCTCATGCATTTCATAGTTACATGGTCACCGAATAGGAGTCACGAGATACACACCAGAAAGATGGCACATGTTGCGTATTCAAGATTAGAACACCTTATCCCAACGTCGATCTTTGAGTCTGAATGATCGGTAGATATCTATCACCTTAGTGTTGCTTATCTTAAAGTTATGCTACACCCCCTTTGTGGAGGGTTGGAAATTTTGGAATCATATGCATTGGCATATATAGACATTGCATTAGGAATCGAGTCTTAATAAGTTTTATTATAAACATTGTTTTCCTACTTGTTTATATATGTGATTTAGAAATCTACATATAATATTTACTATATTTACGCTTCTTTCTATGCTCCTTTATATTTATTATTTTCAAATTGGTCACCCTTTCGGTGGATGTGTGGGATGTAGGTCATTAGATCATGACGATTCTGAAGGTAGTCGAGATACCACTGTGGAAGATGATCACCTCCCCAGATATGTGGACTATTTTGTCTTGGGATATTGACCCAACCTCTGTATAGATTATGTTCACCGCGGACGTACTCGAGACCACTCACATTGTTGGTAGGGACCAGGCCTTGACGTTGATGTTATTGGTGGGTCCCGTACCCAAATTTCTTATTTTAGAGTTAAAGATTAGCTTAGTAGTCCCTTTAATACCGTGTAATACTTTTAAAAGGAAATTATGCCTCTATGAAAGGATGTACTTGTGTCTTGTAAATTATTCAGCTATCATACAATGTTCTATATAACTCTAACATGCATTTTGAAAAGGAACCTTTAGTTTATTAAAAAAACAGACACAATTTTTGTTGTTAAAAATCAAGGAGTTACATATACCGTGATTTTGTTAATTTAATTGTTAATCGAAATAAGCATCTAGTGAATTGAGGAGTTGCAAAAGGGTCATCCGGTTGGTGATATTATAAGACATTTATGTTGTAACTAAACTAAAATGGATGTGCACAAATTTTAGCTATCATCTTTATTGCAGATTTTGTGTTCTTATCAGGTTATCACTATAAGGTGAGTTTATATCTTAGCAATCAAATTTGTGATTTATTATTGTAAAATAAAATAAAAAATTACTATGTATACAAAAAAAAAAGTATAGACATGGAATTCTTCATGAGCAGAATCATTCACTAAATCATAAATTAACTATTGATATTTATATTTATTAGGTCCGTTGGTAAAAGATTAGTTACATACACGCAAATTTGATCATAAACTACCATATTATATTAATAAATATAGGATTTTAAGATAACTAAGGGAAAAAGACACATGGATTTATTGTGTACGGTGTATAATAAGCGTGTAATTAGACGCTTTGTGTGTGTTTTTTTAACGGTAGATTCATTCATTGTGCTTGTAGCCTTGTACAATAATTTTTACTATGATCATGTAAATTTATGCATGTGTTGTTGCCTTTTATATATACTACAATATGACTTGTTTATTTTGAAAACTGCAATAAACTTAACACACAAATGTTTAGAGAATATGAGAACATATGACTTGTTTATTTTGAAAATCCAAGATGCAAAACTATTAAATGAAACTCCTAGATAAAAAATTATTAGATGAAAATCCAAAGTCGAAAGCGATCAAATAAAAACATCAACATAAGTCTAATAACAATTTGAGAGGTTTAAACCCAAGATTAACAAAAAAAACACTTCAGCTTTTCATCAACCACTTTATTTTAGGGTTCTCACCCATTCATCAAAGCTGCCACCATACTTCTGTATATACTCGGTCCCAGGTTTCAAATCAAATGACAATTTAGGAGAGAGTTTTGGATATGACCGCAAACATGCAGTTGCTACAACTTCATCCCATAAACATTCAGCCAAAAACCAAATGGTAATATTATCCATAACTCCGCCATTTAATATTAAGTACTTAACGAACTCAAATTCAAACTCTCCACCTTTATACCCCTTTATACAAACAGACTTTAGGTTGCGGCTAACACACCTACAGGGGTCCCTTTTGAGCCAAAACAAACCACCAGGGTAAGGAAGAGCATCATTGTCATTCTGATCATAGTAATCCAACTTGACCTAGAGTATAAGGGAAAAAAAATTCAAAAAATATAGTTAAGCATAATTTAAATCATGATTGATTTATCGTTATATCATGGTCAAATATGACTAATTTGAATAAAATCACGATCACAATGAAATAAAGATAGTTGGAAACATATGGCTAAATTAATCCTAAGCATACCTGGTTATTTATTTGAAGATTCATTAGTTGTGGGCAAGACTTGAGTGCAAAAGAAAGAGCTATGGTATTTCTGCTACTGTTCAATTCAAAGTTGAGGCAAAGAGTAACTAAATGTTTAAATATATTCCCCATGTCTGAACCTCGATGACCCTAAGACAATCAAGAAAGATAGTTATAAAACAAGGGTCATGCTAACATGCGCCTTCATGACACATGTTAAGAAATAATAAAGATACTAATATTAAGTAAGAAACTACTATATACTTGTCTATTTTTTACAGAACATTTTTCTAAGGAGCAAAATCAAATTGGATTATTTCACTATAAGCAATATTTGTAGTAGGCATACTTGGTCACTATTCAGTAAGGTGGTGATGGCATATTTGGTTACCAGCCAGTGCTCACCCTATGCGTTAAATAGATACCATAACCAACAAGTTTAATCATCGCATCACAATTACTCTGTTAGTTCACATATAATAGGTTGTGATATTTTTCTAGGAAGTCTTTCCCAATAAGCATGATTTTTGTGATGGTTCAAAAAGGAATCATAATTGCATTAAGGGATATTAAACTTTAATCATTATCCTTGACTCACTTGTTTGCATCTACAAATATCATTGTAACATTCAATGTAATTGAATATAGACCATATGTTAAGTTGTACATATATCTAAGGAAATTTAGATGTAGCAAAATTTAGAACATTAGATGGTCCTATATTAACTAAAAAGAAATGTATTATATGCTTGAATCAAAAACAAAAACTTGAAGTTAATCAATTTTCTAAGTGAAAAAAGACATACCAGAATACCACCGCAAATTTCTATAATATCTCTTGCTGTCAAAAGCTTTCTACCATCAATAAGTACAATTTCTCCAAGAATTTGAAAATCATTGTAAGCACGAAGAACCTGAAGTTTTGGGGCCTCAAAGACCAAATCTTCAGGACTACAAATAATAGAGTCAATCTCTATGACTTCAACATTAAATGCAGAAACCAAAATCTTGAGCACATTCACATTACAAATTTTAATATATTTCAGACTTGGACTTACAATCTTAAGCTCATCTGTAAAGAAATCACAATTCTCGACGGTAAGGTTTTCAAGAGATGAGCAGTAGGAGAGAATATCGTGAAAAGTGTTCGATATAATACGCACTTTGTTAAGAGTAAGTGTTTTTAAAGTTTGTTGGGAATCAGGGGAGGGTGTAGTGTTAAAACGATAGTTCTTCAACTCAAGAACCTTAAAATTGGAGAAAACCTCAAAAGGTAAATCAATGGTCGATGCAGCAAGCTTTACATCCATGTCTAATATTCCTCCGTTACGATAATCACAAGATTCACGTTCTATTGAAACCTTAATCACCCCTTTTTCCAATAATTTCCTTAACCACCCCAAAATATCCGCACTTGCACAACTCTCAGGCAAGTGTCGAATGATACAACTCTTCAAGGGACCAATATGGTTGTCAATGTTTGATGTAATCATCATGGCTGCTTTAGTAATTACATCAAAATATTCCTCATTTTTAGGATCTACCTGTCATGCAAGAATTCCATCAATATATATCCTATCTCAAACGCGTTTATGATTAAAGTTCATTTATTTCATTCAGAAAATGGAAGCTAAAATATGTAATTAGATTCTCTACAACCCTTCCTGGTTGACTCTCCATGAAAATGTGAACCATTTGATTAATCTAATTATTCATAAAACATAAATTAAAACATAAATCTTATAGTAAAAAACATATAACTTATTTTACATGATTTCCATAAAAAATTACCTTGTGTTGCATAGCCATTGTAAGACGATCATCAAGTGGAGAGTTTTGAATGTACTCTTTAATCAAAGACTTCAACATTTTTCTTTGATCAAAACTAAGGTCAGGAGTGTTCTTCCACAATGACTCCCATCGCTTGGAAAGCACACTTGTTCTCACAACTTCCATGTATGGAAGTAGACAAATGATAGAACCTAAAAGTTCATCGGGAAGACTGCTGATCAAATCTACTTCTTCCTCCTCTACCAATTTCACTTTTTTCTGTTCTCCTTCACTCATTCTTTCGTGTTCTTTTGTCTTCTTCATTGATAAACGTGAATTGTGTTTACCTTTAAAAGACAACAAAAGTTTAAAGATTACAAAAACCATGTATTGTAGTCAAACCCGTAATAAATAGCACTATTTAATATTATTATTTAGTCTATTCAGTCAAATCGTAATTTGACAATTTAATTAATGAATTTATATTTCAAATATAATATTCATAATAGTTCAAAGAGGCTATATTTTAAATTTTGATTAGCTCATCGTTTAATTTTTTGGTGAAAAATAAAAATTGGGATGGGAAATAACTTAATAATGTTATGGACTGCTAAGAGGCTATACTCCAAGCCTAGAGTTTAAAAAACAGGCTGAATCCACTTAAGCTTAACTAGAGCTATTCACACTCTCACCTCACCGGAAGATGTGCATAATCGAATGCCTCTCGCAAGATTCAAAGTATAACGCGTTGCAGTTTCTAACCATCCCCCCTCTGTTGTTGGTCTATATGTCTAATAAGGTTGCAAGCTAGAGGGGGGAATAACGGTTTGAATTTTTTTTACGGAGTTTTAGAAAAAGTGATTTGAAATGTTTTGACTAATTGGAAACAAGCTTGAACAATCACAATAATTACAAAAAGTTAAAACTATGTGCTAATAAGATTCAATATAGAATTGAGAGATTCACAATATAAATATTATTACAATCAAATATTAATAGTTCTTGAAAAATTTGCAAAACTAGAAAGGAGAAAGTGAGTATATATAGAAAAGTTGGGGAAAGTGCAATTTTTCGTCCAAAAACAACATGAATCGATTTACTAAATATTTGAATCGATTCAGACAGCTAAAAGACAGAACTGGAAAGAGGAAGAATGCTATGAAGATTGATGCTATCATATGAGATTTGAATCGATTGAAAGTACCCAGAATGAAGGTTGATATGATTCAAAATAGTTTGAATCGATTTATGGCAAGTCATAAAGATTTTGTGATACAATTCACATATTTTTGAGTCGATTCAAAATTGAATCGATTCTGAATTTTATGAAACGATTCACACAAAGTCGGAAACTTTGTGTGATACGATTCAAATAAAACTGAATCGATTAAGACAATAGAAAAACAGAGTTTTGACAGTAGGAATGCAATTTTCTTGGGTCACAAGCAAGCGGGAACACAATGAATCATTTAGTGCAAAGATGCATATATTGGTTGTATGCTTTAACAAATTCTAAGACAAACCTGTCAAAGAACTAACATGCTAAACTAATAAATCCTATTTGATCAAGACTTAGAACATCATCATCAAAACATTTTATAGCTAGAGGCTTCATCTGTAACTGTCATCCAACGGTTATACAACAAATCATTTCAAAAAGTCTTACCTCTGCACATATAAGAGTTCTTTTTCAGTCCTCTAAGCTACAAATTCATCTACCCTAACCCCCCCCCCCCCCCCACCCCCACCCCCCCACCCCCCTTATATACTACTCGTAAATTCTGAGTTGAGTGTGAGTGTTCTTAGAGGTACACCTGCCTGTCACCCTAGCTACAACTTTACAATAAACTCATCGCACCATATATTGCTCTCCTAATCACGTCAAACCAGCAGTGTTGTATGTGGAAGTTTTCCTAATATTTTCTCCTCAAAATACCAAAACCACCAAATCCAAATTTACTCACGGAGGATTTTCAATCTACTTCCACTTCGTCAAGATTCGCAACAAGTTCTTTTGATCAAAATAGAATATACTTAATTTTGTCCAATTTTCATTTGGAAATAATGACGAACCTAGAAACAGGTGTATGCCTTTGATAATAAACATCATCACTTAATTGGTATATTACTTCTTCAACACAAACTAATCATGCTTTGTTTGTTTAATTTTTTTCAACTTAGGCCCACCATACAATGGACTTGGCTCTTCTTTAATAAGGACCAAAATACTTTGAGTTAATAATCTCTGCCAACTTCCTAAAACAAGGAATTGGTACAACAATGTTATTTGAGAGGTGGCACACCTATCCGACAATGTCAAGACCAAGTTTAGCTTACCATGACGACGAGTGTTCTGTCGCACCAAACAATTGTTCCCACATCCTTGTTGATCCATGTTATTGTTTTATTACATAATACTAAAAATGTTAGACTTCGCATATTGTTTTGCTCGCCTTTCCAAAAAGTTGTAGGGCGATGAACTATCATTTGAAGATTACAACCTGAAAATCCTATAAATTTTGTTCAACTAACAAAATATATTCTTTATTTTGTCCAAAGATAAGTATGCAAAGGTTATCTTTTTTACATGACATTCCATCACAATGACCAAGCGTTTTTAACATCATCAATGGGTATGCTCTTCGACGAACCAAGCATTTAAAATCCACTTGGACACAAATTTTTAACAACTGTCATGACATACAAACCAATCGTCCCCAACATCATTATATGTCCAACTTCTTATTATTTTGGCTAAACTTCACTTTTCGTCCCTTAAGTTTCAAAATGTTGTGATTTTGGCCCCCTATTAAAAAAATGGCAAAAGTGATCCCCTATGTTTAGGGAAATATGCTATTTTGACCCCATAACATTAGGGAAATATGCTTTTTGACCCCTTATCTTTACAAAAAGTTGCGATTATGGCCCCTTTTTTGGGACACGTGGCGTCTTCTCAGCAATTTGGGGACGAAAGGGGCCAAAATCGCATTTTTTTTAATAGGGGGCCAAAATCGCAACATTTTGAGACTTAAAGGACGAAAAGTGCATTTTTAGCCAATTATTTTTCGTTGCCTTATTTGATATAAGCATGGCAATTTGGACCTCTTGTTATACATGAAACAAATTGCAGGTGACCAAAAGCCTTAACCTCGACATGCCAACAAAACTTGAAACATATATCTCAAACTAAATTATGTTGAATGATACTTAATTTGGTGACATAAAAAGGTAACGTAGATAACTCTTCAAACCATTCAAATCACTTTACATTCTTCTCTCTTATTTCTTGTTCTCTACATTTTCAGTCATTTACTTTTATGCTTTTTACTTTCATGTCTTTATATTTTAATCTCATGTCTACTATGATCATGAGTGAGTACACTCTTCTAGTATTGGGATGATGAGAATTATCTAATGATTTGATCCATATACAAACCCAAGTCTAGACTCTATTTTATATGAAATTGTTGTCTAATCTATTCTCATCGTCAATAAATTTGATATCTAATATTAAACGATGAACCGAAAAGGTGAATTTTAGTATTTTTATTGAATCAAACTTTAAATATCAAACGAAGAATCGAGAGGTGAAGTTTGATATTAGAATAAATAAGATTAGACAAGTCTTTCAAAAAATCTGCAAATATAGGTTTGATTGATTTTGGGATAATAAGGTTGAGCTCAAAGGGTCTCAATGATAATCAACCATGAGAATTAGCTTAATTATTGTGGAGATAAGTTCATGTATTATGAGAAGAAACATGATATACCAATTGAATGCCTTGTCCTTAGAAATATTCATTATAGAATAAAGAAATAGATAAGAAATGTAATAGATTAGACATTGAGATGAAAACCATGACGCTTTTCAAACATCTGAATTTTTAACCAAACAAACATTGCTCTTAACAAACTTATTAGATTGAGGCTCGGCGGTGTGGTTGGCGAAGGAGCACGACGGCGTGGCTAGTGGAGAACGGAGGGTGTGAGAAAGCAAATTGCTTTTTAGGGTTTCATAGATTGAGGGTGACAGGAAATGAAAGAGATTTAGGGTGAGAGGAAGATTTGAGATTGAGAGAAATTGAAATTGGAGGTTTTAGGGTTTGAAATTGGGAAGCGGGAGAGTGAAAATGACAAAGGGGTAGTGAGTAAATTGGGGGAAAACATGTGATATAACACAAAAGCTATGGCGGTTTGCTCAAGGGTCGCAATTTTTTCTAAAAAACTTGCGGCTGTTGGGCTCAAGTGTTGCAGAAACCGTCGCAAATGTACACTTTGAGGCAGTTTTGAGGTAAGGGTTGCAAAGTAATGTTGGAGTAAGCCCTAATAGCCAATCTATATTGATTGGGTTTGGCTTTGTATCATGATATTGATATAAATATATATTGTGAATATATAAATAATAAGACATTTCTTTATTGATTTTGTTTTGTTTCAAAATAATAAAGTCCCTAGAATAGTTAGTCTGTTTAATGGAACATTAAGTATAACTTAATTGTGAGACCCCGTTAAACATAAGAAAAACTATTCTTAAA
>Ga0315914_1011192_pt1 | contig 10863 bp, 4 predicted proteins | sample MpolenodulesMG_FD_203920 | JGI IMG/M metagenome (GOLD analysis project Ga0315914, IMG submission 203920) | Medicago polymorpha root nodule microbial communities from Los Angeles, California, United States - elongated nodules | ecosystem: Host-associated > Plants > Roots > Nodule | place: USA... | reverse complement strand
TAGTTTTTATTTTTATTTCTTATGAATAAACTAATTAATTTTTATTTATCATTTATTTTATTTTAATTATATATATATGTTGTGCCAAAAAAACGAAAAAAATAAATTAAAAGTCAGTCCCGCCATTCCAAACGGCGGGAACGAAAAAAAAATTCAAAAAAAAAACGTCCAATCACGTCAGCTTGTGACGGACGGACACGTGTCAGGCATTGGCTCATTCCCGCCATTTGAAACGGTGGGAATGGGGAAACGACAAAAAAAATAACCCCCAAAAATGAAAGTGGGTCATTTTAGAATTTTTTTTTCAAAGGGGGTCAGACTTGAAAATATTTTTGGCAATAGAGTCAGAAAAAAAAAATTCACTTAAGAACAAACGTGAATCTTTTTAAAAAAATAAAAAAAAGAAGTTAAAAATAAGATATAGAAGCAAAACACATTTTTGTTAAAAGATATAGTACCAAAAGTATATTTAATACTTTAGTTCATAAATTTGTTTGCTTCATTTTAATAATTTTTAAATTTCAAACATTAGATTCGTTAATGTTTTCTTTGGATTTTTCATTTGAGTCTATCAAAGAATATACGTTTTTTTATTCTCTTTAACGAGTCAAACACTTATCAACAAAATGTGATCACATGAAAAATATTTAATAGACTCAAACGAAAAAGCCAAACTATCTATTATCTGTAACTTAAAATAACAAAATAAAAACAAAAAAATTTAATGAAAGAAACCAAAAAAAAAACTCAAAAAGAACAAAAGTATAATTTAAAACACAACCTATAGACACAGTTGAAAAGAAATAGAATTATCCTAATATAGTTAGTTGTGATTTTGTGGGGATACAAAGCAAAAATTGCTTTTGCCAACTGTCCACTTATGAAAAAAACACAAGTGATGATGAAAATGAAAAAATGGTAAAGAGAAGTAGTAAGTAACTAGTTTGCATTGCAGCACACAGCAAACTATACACTATGGTCTAATCTATTTCTATCCTATTATTTGATCTCAACTGAACCAACCAAGACATTAATTACCTTCATTTAATTTGCATATCAAAAAGCAACCTCAAGTGTCAGTTTTGGCGTGCATATCTTAACAACGTGGTATGTATTGTTAACTGTGTGTGTCTTGTTTTGTGTTTGTGTCACAGTGCATACCATCCCAGAAATTCAATGTTGTGCTACATACTTTCTCATCTAAAATTAAAGACACTAATGTATTAGGAAAGTGTACCTTAGCAAGCAACAACATCAAAAGAAAAAGAAAAAAAAAGTGGTAATGTTGAATGCAATAGCATTACAAAACATTTCTTAACTGTTTTGTTTTTTGTGTATGGAATATTTTTGCTGTTTTCTCTTCACCCTTCTTCTGGTTTACCTCAAAGTTTAAAACTTTATTACACTGTCATAGCAATAGCAACCCCTGTTCATCTTTTTCTAGTAAACTCCATGTTGGTGTAAGATCTTTACTTTCTTAATGGTTGTGCTGTGAATGTGATTTTTAGTTTTTGTGTGTTTTTCTCTTAGTAATTTGACAAGGGTATGTGTATTTTGATGCGTTTTATATTTTTTTAGACAATGACTCAAGTGGGTTATGCGTGTAGTTTTTTATATTGTGATGAGTTGGGAAAAAAATTGAGTCTTGGGTGGTGTTGGTGTTTACACGGAGAGTGATTTTGGGTAGTTGTTATTTTGATTTGGTAGTGGATCTAAAGCATATTTTTCTACATGTGTGGTTGAGATTTTAACACCACATAGTATAAAATTATGATCTTGCCTAACATTATTTTACTAGATTTTTGTTTGTTACATTCTGGTGGATTCTTCAGATTTTCAGTTTGAGTTTTGTTTTTATATTATTGCAACTTGTTGATGTATGATTGTTCATTAATTAACATATTCGTGATCTTGTTCATTTATTCCATACTTGGCAAAAGATTCTTGTTGTCTACAGTTTTGGTGGTTTTTTTCAACTGATACCAAGATGCTGTTTTCAGTTGCAGGTTTTCAAACTTCAACGGTAATGAAAATAATTGAAAAAAAATAAAACATTTAGAGATATAGTATATAAATATAGATAGATTGGTATACACATGTTGGATTTGGAACTTGAAGCTTTTAAAAGTGTTGGTGGTATGGTATGAATCATAAAAAAGAAAAACAAAGAAACAGTGTAATCAGATAGTGAAGGATAAAGAAATAAAGAAAAGTGAGGTGGAGTCAGATTTGTGTCTCTGGTTTTAGAATTGTTTAGTGTTAGTACTCTGTTGGCTATGTTCCCTGAGCTGACTCGGTGCGCCCGGACTCCGTGGCCTTTGCCGCCGACCAAGGAAACAATCTCTTGTTAGAGTCTCTTACCATTTAAGAGAACCTTTGCTTAAAAAATTGGGATAATCCCAATCTAGACCATTTATCTTTCTCTCTCTTTTATATTCACCTTCTGCCTTGTTTGCTGTCAAGATTCCGTTATACTTTTCAGTATTTAACCTTGTTGCCTTTAGAAACTTTTCTTTTCTCTCTTAAAGCCAAGAAACTTGGATACATTTCAGTGTTAGCTGGTGTTGTCTTCTCATTCCTTTTTTGGGATATGTTTTATATGTAGGGATGTTTGAATTAGGAATCCAAGGTTGAGTAGTAGTGAAGCTTTTTTTGTTTGAGTTACCATCTTCTTAGAGGAAAGTAGATCTTATATTGTCAAGATGAAGTTTATGAAACTTGGTTCCAAGCCAGATACGTTTCAGACTGATGGGAACAACAATGTTAGGTAATATTATACAGTTATACATTTTCTTTTAGTATAGACATTATTCTTAATTGTTAGTTTGCTATCTAAAAAATTTGTTGTCATGAGAATTACATTTGTTGATATGTTACTGTTTCAACTTTTCTTTGTTCCTAATATAAAGAAATTTTCATAAGAATGATATTCATTCTCCCAATGACCCAACAGTTTCTTTTAATATTTCTTCACTATAGTGATAACTGAAATTTTTTAAAACTCCTACTAGTTTTGATTTCCAGTTTTCTACTTTATGTAATGTAATCTTTTAGGTGATTTTTGATGATTAAGAAAATGGTTTCTGTTCAGTTCCTTTTTCGTCTTCCTTTTTTTGGTTGGTGATAACAAAATTAATCTTTCTGAAAGGTTCCGCCTTCTATGTTCTTCATGACTATAATGCTTGATCTAAATGAAGGATACACAGATTAATGCTGAGAAATGTAGGTCAAATATGAATGATAACTGTTATTGTTGCTGACCTGATTAGGACCTGTACATTCATATTGAAAATTTGTTATGTTTATATTCTGTCCTTCTATTTATCCATCAATTTTCCTTCAATGCTTAAATTACTGTTTTTTTTTAACTGATTTATCATAACACACTAGTGTTTATACATTATATGTTGAAAATATTACTATGCTCATGTATGACTGATGTGATCGAACTTAGCAAGATTCACTTGCATTTTTTCTTTGAAGCTGCCTTTATTGGTTAGCGACTATATATCACAATGTCCATTATTACTTTTCAATTAGACTGTTTCAAATCCCTTTTCGAATATAGAAGATTGGGAAAGAAATTTAATTAAGAATAGCTATGCATTTATTTCTCAGTCATTCTTGATCTAGCCACCATTCTAGCATTCTACCCTTTTTTTATGTCTGTTATTCATTTTATGGCACCCTCTTTTCAGATAGTTTGTTCTAACAAGATGCCTTTCATGTGCAGGTATGTTGCAAGTGAGTTGGCATCAGATATTATTGTCAGTATAGGGGATACAAAGTTTTACTTACACAAGGTATGCTCAAATCCTTCTACCATGCCTAATAAATTTAATAGCAATTTGTGCAAAGTTACGGTTGATAAATACAACTCAATTTTTATGTTTATTTCCCTTACACCACACTAAAAGGAATGAAATTTACATTTATCACCTTTTGCCTTTTGGATTTCAAGTATTTTTTTTCTTTCTATTTAATAGTTTCTATTTTTTTGTTCCTTAACCTGTGCTGAAAAGCCATGTGATGATAAAATCCCAATGAAAAAAAATCCCAATAAATAAACTAATTGTTTACTCATATGTGATATATAAGTGAATCATAATGCATGACCTTATTAAGGATCAGAAATGGAAAGGACTGTTATTAACTTAGTTATCAAAATCTCAACTAAATGGGTAAGTTTCACGTGCAGTGAGTTTAAATTGGGTTAGATTTATGGAAAATCTGGTTCGGACAACCATTACTTGAAATTTTCAGGTTGGGAAAGATTGCTTCATGTTATTCACAAATAAACAGCTAAATCAATTCAACTATAAGTGTTCATTTTATGTTACTGATACTCCAAATCTTTTTATTTGTAGTTTCCTCTCATATCAAAGAGTTCTCACTTACAGAAGTTGATCTCCCTCAATAATGAAGAAAACATCGACGAAATTCAAATTTCAGACATTCCTGGTGGTGCAAGTGCCTTTGAGATTTGTGCTAAGTTTTGCTACGGCATGACTGTTACCCTCAATGCTTACAATGTGATTGCTACTAGATGTGCAGCAGAGTATCTTGGAATGCATGAAAACATTGAGAAAGGAAACCTTCTTTTCAAGATCGATGTTTTCCTAAGCTCTAGCATTTTTCGTAGTTGGAAGGATTCCATTATCCTTCTTCAGACTACAAAGTCTTTGTCACCATTGGATGAGGAGCAAAAGGTTGTCAACCGTTGCATTGAATCTATAGCAAATAAGGCATGCGTCGATGTGTCTAAAGTTGACTGGTCTTACACTTATAACCGAAAAAAGCTTCCGGAAGAAAATGGCTTTGAGTCCAACCAGAATGGAGTTAGAACTCGAAATGTGCCAAAAGACTGGTGGGTTGAAGATTTATGCGAACTTGAAGTTGACATGTACAAATCTGTTATAACAAATATCAAAACCAAGGAAATTCAATCTAATGATGTAATTGGTGAAGCCTTGAAAGCTTATGCTTACAGAAAGTTGCCAAATTTCAGCAAGGGTATGATCCCATGTGAGGATGTGTCGAAGCATCGGTTAATAGTTGAAACTATAGTGAAGTTGTTGCCTTCCGAGAAAGGCAGTGTTTCGTGTAGGTTCTTGGTCAAGTTATTGAAAGCTGTCATTTTTGTAGAATCAGAAGATAGGACCAGAGATGTGCTAGTAAAGAGAATTGGTCAGCAACTAGAGGAGGCTTCGGTAAATGATATTTTGATTAAAGCACCAGATGGAGAGATTACAATGTATGATGTCGGTATAGTACATAAAATTGTAAGGGAGTTTCTTATGAAAGATCACAATTCCGAGATTGAATTGGTTGGAGGTGGCGAACTTGAAGGGATAAGAAAGCCGGGAATTTTATCAGATGCCTCTAAGCTGATGGTTGCAAAACTCATAGATGGATACCTTGCTGAAATCGCGAAGGATCCTAATTTACTATTGTCAGATTTCCTAAATCTTGCTGAGTTAGTTTCTAGCATCTCTCGTCCGTCTCATGATGGCCTTTACAGGGCTATTGACACATATTTGAAGGTAAAATTAATTCTTTGATTCATTTTGCATAGTCCATTTTAAATTCAGTATAGAGAATGCTTTTTTGTTGTTGTGTCTTAGTATGTTAAAATTTAAATTCTCTGCATATTATCAAATAATGCTTTATCCGTTACACTAAAATGCTTCGAAACACTACAGGAGCACCCTGGTATCAGCAAAGGTGAAAAGAAGAGTATATGCCAGCTAATGGATTGCAGAAAGCTATCAGTTGATGCATCCTTGCATGCCGTGCAAAACGAGAGGCTACCGACACGTGTAATTGTGCAGGTACTACATTTCGAGCAGGTCAGAACCGCTGCGTCATCGGGTACCAGCACTCCAGACATAGCTAAAGGAATCAAAGACTTGAGCATTGGATCCAACGGTAGCTCAAGGTCGGGAACAACTAATCCGGAATATGACACTGATGGTACGGCGACAGCCGAGGAATTAAAGGCATTAAGAAAGGAACTTGCGTCGTTGAGACAAAGCAACGGAGTTGGAAACAGTTTCAAAGATGGAGATGCTAAACCAAACATGGATAAGGCTGTTATTGGAAAAATGAAAGGGTTGTTGAAGTCAAAGAAGTCTTTCATTAAGCTATGGGCAAGCAAAGGAGGACATGGTGAAAATAGTGGCTCAGATTCATCTGAGAGTATTGGTTCTGTTAACCCTGAAGAAGTTAAATCTACACCATCCAGAAATAGGAGGAATTCAGTTTCCTAAGAGTAGCTATTGGTTCACTTTCTTGTCTTTTCTTCTAATGTTTCCTTTCTTTCTTTTTTTGGGTTACTTTCTTTATGTCAAGAGGACCTCAAAACTAGTGGTTTATCTCTTTCTAAATTAAGTTAAAGTATATATAATTTAAAATAGGAAAATTGTGAAGAATGCAACTCATGTAGTAAAACCTTGGCATCTTTCCTATCAAAGTAGTTGTTTACTTATCAACAGATTAATGAAAAGTACTGAAGGAGATGATTTTACTGATATATTAGGAATTTATTTTGCTGGTACCCGAGTGAGTGATATAACTGTGTACACTGATGGTGTAACAAGTTATAAAATTTGAATTAATAATAAATAAAATAAATAAAAAGATGAAAACTTCATAATTTGTATTGTTATGTACATGTATGTGTATGATCTTAACCTATAAACGTGTAGTCAAACTTGAGATACTACGTACAAGTTTTGGTTGCATCTTACATTTGGTGGCATTTAGCATGGGAATGAGAAGTTCTTTCCCACCATGAAAAAGTTTAACCACAACCATAGATATAATGGTATTTTATTTGGATGGCTAGGATCAATGACCTAATACTTGCTGTTACTTTTTGTTGAGCAAAACGTGTACCCCACTATATGATTAAATAACACTTTTCATTTGTTTGATATATTTGTTTTTTTTATAAATCATGATTTGGAAATTTTTTTGGGCTTGTTGTTTCTAAGCCAAATATACCGGACTGTGCTGGACCTTTTTCATCTCATTTTAATCATTCCATGTTAATTTGAATTAGAAAAGGGATATGCAATTAATCAGTTGTTAAAATTAGATAAAAATGATAACTAAAGTCAATAAAATAAATTTATTTGGACTATTTTGTGTGACATTAAATAAATTTATGTGGACCATTTTTCGTGACATTTTTTTTTTGTGTGTGGACCATTTTGTGTGACATAAAATAAATTTGTTGACTATTAATAAAATGCATTAAAATTCAATTAAAATCACTTAAAGTTAAAAATCAATCAAAATCACTTTTCATTACTTTTAAAATCAAAACAAGAATACTCTAGAACTTCTCTTTTAATTACTAATTAATACAAACATAAAAGATAATTAAAATAAGAAAACTCCAGCATGTCTCCTTCAAAGAACAAAAAATAAACTCCAGCATGTCAATTATTCGATGGCTTTGAAGTTCTCTTCTAAAAATTCATCTCAGTTCTTTTTTCTTCATGCTCACCTCTGGGTTCTTCCCTTTACTTCAGATTTTTTTTCCCCCAAAATTTCTAATTCTATTCATTTTCGTTCATTCTCGAGAGTTTTCATCATTCTTCCTCCTTCATTTTCATTTTTAATCAGATCCACAAAAATAATTCATTTTCATTTTTAATCAGATCTGCAAAAATAATTCATTTTCATTTTTCATCAGATCTGCAACAATAAAAAGAAAGTTCTATAGAATAAATAAATTGAAAACTGAGAGAAGCAATCTATAGATATGAATCAAATTTATAAAAATTCTTGGATTGGATTTTATTGAGCTGTAGATCCAAATGAATTATTGATATGTGTGAGCTGTAAATTGAGACTCTTGGATTGAATATAGTTGTTTTAGTTTGAAAAACTATTTGGATTATTTTTCCATGAATGTGTTGAGTTTCATTTTTAGTTGTTGGAGAGAAGGAGTTTTAATCTTGTCAAAGAAAAAAAATAAGCTGTTGGAGAGGAGGACGAAGGAAATGAATGAGGTGGTCTTCTGAAAATAATGGAAGTGAGGTGAAGCAATAGTAAACAGGGGGAGGTGCACTAGAAAAAACAAACAACATTAAATAACAATTCTCAGTTGTTTATTTATTTTTATCAAAGAGGTAACTCACTGACAGGTGTCCTGGAAAGGGGAGCTTTCCCATGGTGGGAAAAAATGGTGGGAAAAAACTCCCCATTCCGGGCTAAATGCCACCCTTATATTTATATATCATTGTTTGCACCTATTATTTTATTATAATAATAATTTTTTGGGAAATGTTTACTTGTGCCCTTAAGACATAAGATAAGGAACCTAACATAATAACTTTTTGTTGGAATGCGTACATTCAATTTACTTTTTGAATTTATAATAACTAGAATACACAAAATTTAAGGAAACATTTCTACTTTTGGATTCCTTATCTTGTGCCCTAAAGGCACAAGCAAGTTAACATGACCCTTATTTCTTTTATCATGTTATTTTTTATTATACTTTTTTGTTATACTTTATTTAAACATTTAAAAATACAAGAGAATGAATTCGATTGGAAGAGTGTTAGGGTCATAACATACAGAAGTCTAAAACAGAAATAAATAACAAGCTCTTTTTACCACTTGAACAAGAAATAGTTCTACAAATCAATACTGAGAGATCGTGAGCCACATTAACTCTCGGTGTCCGAGAATTCACAAGGAGGGAGAGTAATAGATGGTAGGACGAGCACATGCAGTGGCGTAAGGAGGATGTGCAGCGCAAACGGGTCATTTAAGCATGTTGGATTTCAAGTGTGAGTGGTTAAATTTCACATCGTTTATGAATGCATAAAATCATCTCCCTCTCTTATGATCTTGGAGCATCATGCATGTTGTTTTTTTTCCGTGTTCCCCGAACTCTCCAACAAAGCAAAACCCTACCCTAAGCTAGAAAACAAGCCACACACACAATCCCACCAAAAAATTGTCGCACCAAGCACAAAACAATGTCGTGGATCCTAGAATTGTGCGATTCCACGATCCAACTGGCAACTACCATGCCTATAACTATTGCTCTTTGCTTTTTTAAGCGACTCATTTTGAAATAAAGCTATTGATGGAGGATATGTAGAGTTACTACATGGAATGCAAGTGTGTGCGGATATATATGGTTAATTATTTGAACACGCCTCAAAATACATATCATTTAGTTATTTCAAAAATACATATTATTTAATTCTTTTCTTTCTTTACTTTTTTTAAAATATGTAAGTGTGTTCAAATATTATGTTCAAATGGTTATGAGTTATGACTATGCCAAAATTCCTCCGCATATACTATAATTTAACAAGTCACTAGACATTCTTTGCATATTCATTTTCTTTTGTTAGAGGAATTGGTGTAAGTGTAATCCAAAATGAGACTTCTAAAACGAACAGTATAAACCGAAGGGAAAAACAAAACAACTCAATTGTGCTGTACCAATAGAACAGTGACAAAATGCAGGTGAGTGCTCTGAAATTTGTAATTTAACTATCCCATTTGTTTACTGTTTGTAGCAAACACAAAAAGAAACAAAATTGGTCCACTAAAATCCACATAAACATGCTTTAAAATTCACGTCACAAACATTGATAATTACTGCCAATCCGGCACCCATTAACCACATACCAACCTTTCGAAGGTTGGATTATTTATCAATATATAGTACTAGTAATAACAATATTGAATTAATTAACCCAAGGTTACTACTCCTAGTCCTAGGGCCACGTAACTGTGCCGCGGCAGAAAGTTTAATAAACCTTAGTAGTAAGTATTAATAATAATAATGGATCAAATAGTAATTGCTGAGGTATGTAACATTTAATAATCTACCTGTTAACTTCAGTTGTAACTACTTTGTTTCTTTCACAAGGTGTATGATCAGCTTCATTGGAGCTTAACCAAAATCTAAAATCAAGATATTACGTTTATTACAAAGGAGTGTAAATGTTTAAACCGAAGCCGTGAGAGTGATTATTTACTATAGACAAAACTGTGATGAAGATAGCAAAATTGAAACACATTATTTCTTTCTGATACTTATTTTTATATAAAAAAATCTGATATATGTGTCTCATAAAAAGTGTTTGTTTTATTAAAGTGTATAATTTTTTCACTAGACTAGTTATAAAATTATGTTAAAAACATATGTTATATATTAACATGCTTTCTGATTTTCTTTTTGAAACAGTACATTCTTTCTGATAAAATGGCCCAACCTCATTAATCTGTCTTCCTAATGCATTGAAGGGGCACAGAATACAGATTCTGTGATTATAAAAAAAGAAGATACACCAATAATTGTCCTTGCATTTCACAAACTAATTTTGAACTATATAGAGCCTAATCAAACTTAATTAAAAGTATTACCGGGGTTACAATGGGTCCAGATCTCCAATTTAAATATACAAATTTTTTTTTTAATACTATACCATGGTAGAGTCACCTTTAACGACATATTTGTTGTTGCATTGCATATTACGTCAAAGTTTCAAATGCACAATTTTATCCTAAATGGAATCCCATTCTCCACAAACATTAATTTTGTTGGAATTGGAAATACCTTTGTTCATATGAACGAAGATGTGGTCCAGTATGGATAAAGATGGCAATTGCCACGTATCCAAATTCTGACTGTAATTTCTATGCCTATATATATGCTGCTAGCACAATAATAATAAATCATCATACCTCACGCTCCACTTGAACTTGACATATTGATATCCCCACTGTAAAGTTGTCATAATAGAGTTTTAATTGTTTACAACTCATCTTGAAGTAGGTAAAATATTGTAGTGATTTAGTTTTTTATAAATTGGAATTTATCTC
>Ga0315914_1011191_pt1 | contig 10863 bp, 3 predicted proteins | sample MpolenodulesMG_FD_203920 | JGI IMG/M metagenome (GOLD analysis project Ga0315914, IMG submission 203920) | Medicago polymorpha root nodule microbial communities from Los Angeles, California, United States - elongated nodules | ecosystem: Host-associated > Plants > Roots > Nodule | place: USA... | reverse complement strand
TCAACCTATGACACATCACTGCCTTCTCTCCAAGATTTTGCACTGACTCTATTTTGTATTGTTCATGCTTATCTATGAAGGAACTTGAAAGTGCTTGAATATTTTTTCCAAGCTTAGAAATTGCAAACCCAATTAATGTTCCCAAGGATTTTGCACAATATTTTAGTTCTCCTTCTGCCGCTGCTTTCTTTACACATACCTCATTAAATGTGTATCCTTCTTTTTCAATGTCTTTAATTTGGCGCATCCATGCAAAAACACCAAAAGGTTGTGCAAAGGGACGCTTACTGAATTGCACTTTCATTGTTTTTCCTGGATAAAGCTCATGTTCATAGAAAAAAGTTTTTGGATATTGTGTGTCGTGGACTTCCATGGGAAGGTCATCAATTTCAACACCTGTGTCATAATAATAAAAAAAAATTACCTCCTCCGTCCCAAAATAATCGAGTCATTTGCAAAATAAAATAAAATAAAATTGTAGAGTACATAATTCATGCAATCAAACCTTCAGGTCCAGGTTTCAGAAGTTCTCGCAGAGAAGTCGGAATGGGAGTGTTGGGCCAAACAGCTTCCCAATATTCTTCTTCAGGCAGTGATGCATGGCTTTCTCCTCCAAGTGCAAGCTGCATACCACAACAAACATGTACAATATTCACTTTAAAATCTTAACAAACATTCACAACAAAAATAATATTATATATTATGAGTAACAACATCATTAAATCTATGTTTGGTATCACAGTGGTGACCCATTGTAATTAATTTGCAAAAGCTACGGAGTGTAGCTTTTGAAAAATCACGATGGATCACTGTGATTCTGACATGCCAGCAGCCCCCCATCAACATGTGTAGTTTAGAGTTCATAAATTGGTGACTAAAGTAGAGAAATTTTTAAGTAATTGTGAGGATCATAAAAATGGAAGGTTTTATTATAGCACTAAAAACATACAGAGAGAACCGAAATGAAAATGAGTAGGTGCTTAAGTTCCATTCTTGCAGCCAACAAGGGAATGTAAGTAAGCAAGATTTGTTAAGTTTCAACTGTGGAATGAATGACTTATATAGGCAGTGAGGACCGAATAACCACTAGTCGGTTTATTAGATACTATGTTTCTTTTTAAAATCTTTTTAAAATTAGGTTACGCTAGCAACCGCCTTTAGGGCACTAGTTAAAGAAATTAAAAATAGTAAGTTTGTATTGAATTTAACAATTTTTGAACTTTTAAAAGTCAAATATATTATTTTTTACCATTTTTCAATACAATATTTCTAAGTTTGTCCTCTTAATTAATGTTCTAAGGGCACTCTTTATCATTTCTCTTAAAATTATCTCGGATATTAATATTATCTCAATAGATAATATTATCATAGTACCTTTTAATTATATTTTTTTTATATTAAATATGTTTAAATATATTTTTATCTTTTAGAATAATGAAGTTAATAATATTAGTAATGGATAAATTAGTTTGTTCATCCTTCATCTTAAGTTTCAGTATCTAGTTTTTCTTTTATTTTTATTTTGTTTGAATTAGACTTACAATAATACATTATCTAACATTTGTTTTTTATGTGAACCGGATATTGTATGCACCTAACTGTAGAAATTAATCCCTCAGGTTGGATGTGGACCACAATGGATGGCAAAGCTCTCCCTTAAAAGATATAACACTGTTGCATATTCTTCTTTGAATTCGAACGCAAAACTTCTGGTTAAGCCGCAAGAGATCCCTTAGCATCTCATCAAGTACGCTTAGGTTATTTAACACATTTTTGAATAAGCAGATTTTTTTTACTATTCCAATGTATTGATGTTTTTTTACCTCTAAAAAGTGAAAAACAAGATGTAGTTTATTTGAACATGTTGAGAGAAAACATGTATAACAGAGGTTGTAATAAACGACTTAACAACTAAACACTTCTTACTCACATATATAAGACCATCCACAACAGCACACCGATTTAAGTGCTTAAATGAGATTTTTTTTTGTCCACATCATTCATTTTACAATAGTACTTAATAAACACAAATTTTCTCCAACCTAACACCACAGAAGAAATTACTAAATAGGTTCCACAAATAATTTCATATAATTACATTTCAACAAAAATTTATTTATTTCATTATGATTTATTAAATGGGGTCCACAAAAAGTGAAGAGAGAGAGAGTGTGCTTGCATAGCCACCATTCTCTATAGGCACCCAAATATTATACTCCACAATGGGGGTGCCTATTTAATATGGTGTTAAATAGGTGAAGCACCCACCATTGTGGATAATTGCATGAATATTTAATATGTTTAGGCTGCATAATAATTATTATGATGTCGATAGTTTGCCTCATCCTGACTTAAGAGAATGCTCTCTTCGGTTACATTTATGAGCAATTTTTACTTTTTTCGGTTGATTAAACAACTAATGTGTCTAAAATATATTAATATAGTCTAGATACATCACTTATTTAATGAATCTAAAAAAGTAAAAGTTGCTTATAAATATGATATGATGGAGTATTTTTTTCAGTTATTATGTTATAAGTAAAAGTTTTTACCGTTCTTTAATTATGACCAGTCTCTATTAGAAAATATGTAAGACCGTTCTTTCATGATCTTTTGCTTAAAGATCAAAGTCGATCAATTCTTTTTCCGATCAAGTAGTTTAGTGGTTGGCGGTCACATATTTAAAATATAGAAAAGTGAGATGTATGAGGTTCAAACTCCGACCTTTATATAATACTCCATCCGTTTCAAAATAAGTGTCGTTTTAGCCAATTACACACAAATTAAGGAATGGAATGAAATAATCATTAGATATAGCACTTTTACTAAACTGCCCTAGAAAAAGACAAACTTAAAGTTGCATTGAAAATTGTGTTAGAGTAAAGTTGGAGTATTTATTGAGGGTAAAGTTAGGAGAAAAAAATTAAAGTTGTATTGGAAATGTAAAGTGACATTCATTTTGACAATTTTTTTTATAGTTAAAGTAACACTCATTTTGAAACGAAGGGTGTATTTTATTTTCAGCTACCAACTGAACGACGGGCGTATCAAAGTCATTTCTTTAAAAAAAAAAGGTCATGTTAACTTGTGCCCTTAGGGCACAAGATAAGGAACTCAAAAGTAGAAATGTTCCCTTAAATTTTGTGCATTCTAGTTATTATAAATTCAAAAAGTAAATTGAATGCACACATTCTAACAAAAAGTTATTATGTTAGGTTCCTTATCCTGTGTCTTAAGGGCACATGTTAACATTTTAAAAAAATATATATAATTGTACATCTTCGCAGTCTAAATTAATGTTACATGAATAAATAACGTTGCAAGTGCGCTTGCATTTACAAAGTAACACGAAGATTGATAAAATGAATTGAATGAAAGACATTATAATAATGGGAACTTAAGACAATCGAAAGAGAGCCACATGAACCTTAGGACTCAAAAACTTTAGACACTTGGGAAGCATGCAGCTTTCATGATTTTGAGATGTCGAAATTCACCCTGGGTTATGCAAAATTCAAAAATAAAAGTAGACTTTCGCCTGGATGGTCTCAGATAAATAAATGATCCATGTCAATTTACAATACAATAATGAGGAATACTCCCACCATTTTTAATTATAAACTCTTGTGACACTAGTTAAGAAAACCAATAAAGAAATATTAAATTCAAAAGTGTGGAAAAGTTGTGTATTCATTGTTTTTTAAATTCTTCTTTGTGTCATACTAACATGTGTTTTAAGAGTAAATTTTTTTTTAAAGTGTTTTAAGAATACATGTTAATGAGCCAAAAAATAGATTTTTTTTAAAAGATTTGTAATGAAAGTGGTTTGGTCATTTTAGAATCCCTTCTTCTTTACTATTTGATAACCACCTTTAAATTACTACAATTGATTTTATTAGTTTCAAGACGATTTAACAAAATAGATAAGCCATATGTCTTGTTGCTTACCCTCTTCTTTGAGCATAGCCCTCTAATATCTTAGGTGACTCTAACCATCGAAGGCTTTTCAAAAAGTTAAATCAAATGTCAAGAATTTGATAATCTGATAATACGATATCTCTAAAACTCTTGCCGTCAGAACATATATCCTAGATCGAGTATTGAAAGCTAGGGTTAGTAATCATTCAACACATGAATCGAATTGCATATTTATAAACATTTAAAAATCATTAACAAGTAATAACAAAATAATACTAATCAAAGAAACCTAATCAAAAAAGTACTCTATGATTACCTAGTTCAAATAGCTAAGAAGAAGTTCATCTACTTGCCCTAATCAAAGAAACCTAGCTACTCATGATCAATAAAGACATATCAACAAGATTAGGAAATTACACATGAATCAATGATGAAAAGGAGATTTCAATCTAGTTTCCAAGTTGAATCTTCAGTCTTTACCGCCTAAAAATCGAGTTGTTGGCCTTTTTTGTGTATTTTTCTTGCATTGGTTCAGTTATGGGCATGCCCCATTTATAGAAAATGAAATTTTCAATTTTGTAGCAGTGATAGTGTGCATCACATACTGAGGTTGTACATAGACGATAAGTTCTAAATTACTATTATTTTCCATGGCACTTATCGACTTGTTTTGGAAGTAATTAACACAAAAAAAAACCCCAATTATATATAAATATCAGTTATATTTGTAAACTATGTCATAAAGCTATTATGTATGTTTCCCATACCTTTGTATATGTTTTCGACGTGACTGCACCAATACGTAGCAAAGTGAGGCAAGCACACGCTCCAGAAGCCAAACCATAACATTACAAGACATCTAGTGAAAAGCCTGATTCCCTTGTGGAGCTGAGAGAAGTGAATTTTATCTAATACAGAGAGTTCTAGAAGGAAAAACGGTGGTTCGTTAGGCGAGTTTGGTCTGTGTGGCTAACAAAGGCGATTCAAGAAAATATCTTAAGACAACTGGCTTTTTCCCCCAAGGAAGAAAGCATGGTTCGCCAGGCAAGCCATCCTTCGCCTAGTGAACTTGACATTTTTTAACCTCTAAAAAATATAGGTGTAGGTCCTTTTAGTAAAGATTAACCATTGTAAACCGAACTCAATAGAGAAAGAACAAATGGTAGAGATTAGGAGTCACCATTAGAGGGCTATGAATCTTGGAATCAGGCTTAATGATGCATCTCCAACATCTATCAACTCTCTTTTGTGTTGTGATTGGATGTAAATAGCTAATTAAGAATCTATGTAGTACTCTTAATCTGGATGATTGCATATGAATCATGCATTCAATATAATTTTTAGTTTCAATTCGTTCTTAATATTTTGTCGACGATGTTGTGTTCTACAATTGATCTTTTGATTTAGTTTGTGCCCAGTAGTCCTGTCTATCTAAGGGGCATGGTTTGAATTATGTATAGGTGTTATCGCGATAGAGAAAATGGGTAGGTCTATATTCATGTATAACTATATGCATATATGTCATTGAAATAATCAATTATTGTTCCACCAACACATTGGAAGTCAATTGGTTCAATAGATCTCACATCGTTAACCAGAGATGGAGACGTATGGTGAGGGATAGGTGGAGTGATATCTGAGGCATAAAATGCATACAATCGATTAAGAGGAAACATGCGAGGAAGGATTATTGAAATTCAATCCCAACACAACTTTATCAATTTTGTTTCAGTTTACTTTGACTAACGTTGACAAATTACTATTACAAAGTTTGTTCAGGAATTCTGTCGTTATGAGAAAAAATCAAGCTAAGCACGGTCTTTGTGGTCTGATAATTTATTTTTGATAAAATTGGCATAACAATTACTGTTGAGCGAGGATCGGAGAATCTTCTTTTATCAAATGGCGCCATTGTCGGGAACTGCGCGTCAAATTAGATTGTTTATACTTGTTAACAGATGTTTTGTTCTGTTTTGCTGAATTCGCTCGACAAGCCTAATCAACCTAGCGAACCATACATAACCTATAAATATTTGTCTTTGTTCGGTAAATTTCGCTAGACAAACCTAACTCGCCTAGCGAACTAGAGAGAACTTGTAAACGTTTTTTTCTTAGTTTTATCTTTCGTGTTTTTAGTTTAATTTCCATGAGTCACTGGGCTACTAATTGTTGGTATAATTGTTTAATTACTGTGCATGCAAGGCAAATTACCGAAAGGTCAGTTGTTTTAAAATCCTGAGATCGAAAGGACCGGAAGGAAAAACAAACGCCAAGCAAAGAAACACATGAAATCTTTACAATAATCAACAATAACCATGGCCAACAACGAAGAAACACCAACAACATTGATGAACAACAATAGTCTGTGGAGATTCACCCCATCAACCAGACCTTGAATCAACCAGCAGCAAATAGAGATCAAAACAGGAGTTATACAACTCTTGCACGCAAATTCGTCCACGGGAATGGATCATGAAGATCCCATCAACCACTTGAAAAAATTCTATGAAATTGTCAAAAGTTTAGTTGCGTCAGACATCGAAGAGGAAAGCCTATACTTAAGTTTATTTCGTCATGTCCTCATTGAACGTGTCAAAGTTTGGTATCTGGACCAGTCAGCCATTGAATCTTACAAATTTGAACACTCTAGAGGACAAGTTCATCAAAAAGTTCTTTACACCGAGCTGAATTCAGGACACTAGAAGGAAAAAAAAAAGTTTAGTACAATACATAGGTGTGAAGGCGATGCACATCTTTATTATAAACATTTAGGTTGTTAAAAATTTGAAGTACACGCGTCACTCTATCATTCTAAATCTCATTAATGGTTATTACACTAATCTACATCATCATGTTTTTAACATTTCAAAAACAATGTCAACTTTCTAATATTAATTTCTCATTAATAATTTTTATTAAGAATTTTAAATTTCAAAATAATCTCTCCTAATTTATGTCTTTTATGGCTATATATTCCCCCTCGGTTTCTCTCAGTTTCGTTCATTCCATGGATCTCGCTTCTTCATCGTTCTCTTCTTTTTTGGCCGCTTCGCCAGTGATTAACGTCACTACTTTAATTTTTCTCTCTTAGTCTTTCAATTCTCCATATCAATAATCATCATTTATGATTTATTTTTTGTTAAAATTTTTCATATCAATAATCCTCATTTATAATTTCTTTGTTGTTAAAAGTTATCTCTGCAATGAAGGTCTCGAACACATATTTTCTGAATCACGTCAATTTTTTATCTATGTGGCAATAGAATGTTTTGAACAATTATTTGGGTGTATTTGAGTGTGTGTTTTTTATGTGTGGACAAATATTATTTATGGGTGTTTAATGTTTATCAAGTCAATACATGGACTCTAATTTTGATTGCAATTATGTTGTTGTATATTGCAGATCCGTGGTCTAATCAAAAGATGGTAACATTATAACTCAAGATTTGAACGAAGAATTGAAATTCTTCTCTTTGATTTTTAAAAGCAACACCATTCCCTTTTGAGGTGTATAATGTCATTTCTTTTACTTAATTAATCTCAAACTATGTAATATCTATCGTGGTGTCCTACACGAATCAATGAGATATATACTTTATATTATATTTTTTTTATAGGATAGCTCAATATAATTATGCGGCAATTATATGTGAATCATATAATTGTATAAGTTGGATCATTTTATTTTGAAATAAGAAGTGATAAAACCCAACATAATACAATGAACCTAAACATTGTGATATTGAAAGAATTTCTTCTTTATTTTATATTACCAATTGATTTATGTGTCATTTGCGGTGGTAATTGAGACAAATATTGAAAGGGCTATCGAGATAGAATGATACAGCTAAAAGGACTCCTAAAAAAATGAGTTTGTTTCCCTTTTATAAAAAAAACATTTAAAAAAAATTAAGAATAGACTAAAGCAACTTAAATTTGATACATTTTTTAACTTTTAAAATCACGTTTCATTTTTAAATTTTAACGTGAATATCATAGGCCACCTTAGAACCCACTTACAAATGAAGGGTAGTATTCAATAACAAGTAGAATATAATAAAAATGTTATGAATTTCTTTCAATAGAAAAAATGAAATACCATGAGTCATTCAAAAAATATATATTACCAATTTAGCACACTCTTTAATATTTTGAAAAATATTTTAATTAGAGGGTCAATTTCTTTTATAGGTGAGATTTTACAATCAATGTAATAAATGTCAACATATATGAATTCAAAATTTAAAATATGAAAATAAATGGAAATTGATCACTCCACCAATAAAGCTAAATTTATCTCTTTTGGTATATTTCCGACATGAATTTTCAAAACAAATCAATTAAATTAAAATTTCAAAGTAACTGCATATCCATAAAATAATTCAGGTAATGTCTAACTTACTACATATCCATAAAACCGACATTAATATTTTACCTACCTCTTTTTTCTTTCCAAATTTTGCAATCACTTGCCAACTATGCATTAATGTACATTTATTATAATATTTAAATTACTTCTCATTTTTGTCAAAAAAAAAAAAAAACTTTCCCATTTACTAATGATCAATAGAAATTTTTATTTTTAAAAGAGAATGATCAATACAAATATGTACTAGCGTTTCAATAATGTGCATCTATAGTCTTATCAAATTTTCTTCTATCAAGCTAGCTATTTCCTCATTTCCTCTACAAAAGAAAAAAACGAGTTTTTTTCTCATCTCTATTTCTTTTCCATTCCGAGTATACTCATGTTTTTATTCACCAAACAAGCTCTCTCTTTCTCTCTTCTAAATATGTCTTCGTAACTTTGTACTCTTATTGCACACAAATATATGAATCATATTGCAAGTTGATAATTTTAAAAAATAAAATTAAAAAAACGATGTTTTAAAATTGTAAAATGTATTTGATTATTTTTTTTTTATAGTTTTTTTGGAAAACTATTTGATTTTAGTTTTGTTAACAACTCAATATATGTCCTTGTGTGGAGAGACTAGCATGTCAATGAGGCAAATGACCCACTAAAGATTATTAAAAAAACACATAATATTATTTTATGTGAGTTGAAGCTAGATTAAAAAAAGTTTTTTTTTTTTTTAGGCAAAATAGAAAATATATAAAATAAAGAGAGGAGATATAAAGACTGGGGGACATTAGACCTGACCCAAGAATAACCCAAACGGGAATACATCGTGATAAACCAGTCCATTGGATCTACTCTAATCTATCTTAACATAATTCACTAATCATAGGCGCAACCCAGCGAACCCGCGTACGAGCACAAAACTAGATTACAAAAAAAGATGAATAGTGAATATCTGCGGAGAACAGTTAAAGTTTAAGCATGACGAATGGATTAACCGCCAACACGATAACAAAATCCAAGTGCCAACAACTCCCTGGTCAACAACAAGCATAAAAGCTCTTTCGAGCCAAACAACGCGTAAGAACTCAAATCGAGGGATGAGTCCAATACGCCAGTAACCATACCCTTTCGGGTTTAACGACCCAAACCCTTTCAGGTTTTTGTTAACAGAACCATACCCTTTCAGATTTTTGAAACAGAACCACAAGAACGAGGTCAAAAGTCCAAATCCACCCAAACTCTGAATCAACAAAACAGCGAAAACAAACAAACTGTCGGCTCACAAACACAAAAGCTCGCCGGCAGCAACAAGACAGCCGACGAAAACGAACAAAACCGACAAGAAAAAACCATTGCAGAAGATCAAACACCAAACCAAAACCAACAGCAACCAAGGTCAAACAACCACCACCACAAACCACCACACCTCACGACCCTTGCGACGGCGAAGCATCCAAGAAAGTCACGCCGAAGGAGGATTAATCGCGTGGTAAAGAGGCTACAAGCAGGGAACACAACCCACAAAGTCAGTGTTGGCAGATCTGGAGCGAGCAAACTACAAATGGCGACGACTCCACCGCATAGCACAACAACCCCGAAACAGAAAAAACAAAAATCTATGGCAGAACCACAACAGAACTGTACCCAAGACACGAATCTGATAGATGAAGTTGATTTGGAACGAAGAAAACTATGGCCAGGAAGGCCGTCGGTGGTGCGGAGATTGAAACTCATCGCACCACCATCCAAGGAGGTTACATGGTGTGGCTAGTGTTTGGATATGACGAGGGAGGAAGGAACCCAAGTGGGAGGGTTTGCTTTGTTAGAGAGAAGGAAGAGGACAACTTTTTCTTAAAAAAAAGAAAAAGAAATATTTGAGCTAAGGATGGTGTTTTTAATTTCTCGGTGAATGTATAAAGAATATAGAGTGAGTTGCTAATAATTTATGGGTTTGTTGAAGGAGTTGAAGATGTTTGGTAATTATTTTACCAAAGAAAAAAATGTGTAGGAATTATAAATGATATATGTAGAATAAAAAGAATAGCATGAAAGTGAATGACATCCAAAAAATAAATTTGAGGCTAAAAATATTATACAATTGACATCCAAACACTAAGAAAATAGTTAAGCATAATGTCATGACTTCGGTGGGCGGGGAGCCCACAATAGATGAAATTATCATATTATGCTAAGACAACCACATAAGTGGCATTGATACCACATGTATTTTGTTAACTGATCATTGAAGTTGAAGTAAATGTCACTAGAAGGGGGGTTGAATAGTGACCCTTTAAAAATTTCTCTATTTAGACTCTCAAGAGTTTACTTGGAGTAAGACGATTAGCAACACAATAAATAAATATGCAATACTAAAGTAAATGACGAGGAAAGTAAAGAGTAGAGTTTAAGAGAGATCACACAGAGAAGTTATCCTGGTTCACCCAATATGGGTTAGTCCAGTCCCCACAGCTTTTGTGAGATTATCCACTAGTTCTTGGGAGTTTCTTCCTCCACTTTGCAATGTGCAAAACAATATGTATTCTCTAAGCCTCACCAGGCTTACACTGAAGCTCGAGCTC
>Ga0315914_1011190_pt1 | contig 10867 bp, 9 predicted proteins | sample MpolenodulesMG_FD_203920 | JGI IMG/M metagenome (GOLD analysis project Ga0315914, IMG submission 203920) | Medicago polymorpha root nodule microbial communities from Los Angeles, California, United States - elongated nodules | ecosystem: Host-associated > Plants > Roots > Nodule | place: USA... | reverse complement strand
TTGGAATGACCCATGTCGCGAAGTTTGATAAATGGGAGGTTTGAACTTGTCCCTTGAATTCCTTGTTGCAAACATGATATGTGAACCTATTTGGTTTTGTATTTGGTAAAATGAAAGTATTGGATTAATGACCCTTGTCGCAAAAATGTAATTTTGGTCTATTTGCCTACAACTTTGATAAATGGGAAGTTTGAACTTGTCCCTTGATGCGAAACATGATATGTGAACCTATTTGGTTTTAAATTCGGTAAAATGAAAGTATTGAAATAACCCTTGTCGCGAAGTTCGATAAATGAAAAGTTTGAACTTGTCCCTTGACGTCCTTTGTTGCAGACATGATATGTGAACCTATTTGGTTTTGTATTCGGTAAAATGAAAGTATTGGATCGACCCTTGTCGCGAACATGAGATTTTGGTCTATATGCCTACAAGTTTGATAAATGGGATGTTTGAGCTTGTCCCTTGATGCGAAACATGATATGTGAGCCTGTTTGATTTTGTATTCGGTAAAATGGAAGTATTGGAATGACTTTGTGTCATACCCCAATTTTTGACCTAAGATGTCACTGACACGTGTCGTTAGACCCTACATTCATGCGCAATTGAACCTGATCGATCTCTACATTTCGATGAAAATTCGACAGAGAGGTATTTTAAAATACCTCGTTGTGGTTCCGAGTCGGGCCCTCTTCTCTTTTTATTTTTGTTTTAGTTTTAATTTCCATCTTTTATTTAAGTTTTTAAGTAAATTCAATTTTGCATATAAAAAATCTTTATTTTTTTTAATTAAACTTTTAATGCCTTTTTTTTTATTATTTGTTTAGTCTTCAGCTTCTTTTTTTTTAGTTTTTGTCCATATCCAAATAGTCCAAGTCTAGAAATTTTCATCCCAATCCAAGCCAAACACAGACTGTCACAAAGCCTCAACCCATCCCAATCCTTTCACACGCCTCATCTCAGGCACCCAGATACGTTCCAATCCCCCAAATATCAGTAACAAATTCGTTTTTTCCTCCCCAAGTTACTGACTCTCTGCTCCTCTCAACAAACCTTGACCTAGGATTCCCGCACTATAAATAAAGAACCTGCACGCACATAGAAGGGCACCGAAAAATTGCACAACAAAACCTGCAAAACAACCAGAAACCAGAGAACAAAATCAAAACCATAACACAACATCACACCTGTCACATAAACCCAAATCAAAACCGTAACACAACACAAATCTGAATCGGTTCCAACAACAACAAACCGGCGCGGCTCAAACCGTCACACAGCCACACATCAATCGGACAAACAGCAAGCAGAATCGAATCCACACACAAACCAGCGGCGCACACAGCCACTACAAGCTAAACGGATCGACACCGAACCGGAGGCAAAGAAGGACGAATCCGCCAATCCCACAGCACCAGAATCGCACCACCATTCAAAAGGTAGTATCTTTGTTTTCTCTCTCTTAATTTGTAGACCTAGGAACATAGATGCGTGTTTTGAAATTTTGGGATTAAGAAACGAGTGTAGAAGGAGAAATAAGTAGAAAGAGTCAAAAATTTGAAAAAAGGGAGTTGTTTATACAACTCCAGCAGCGGCGCCGCCGTCTAAGACGGCCGGCCACCACTCTTCTCGTCGGAGAAGAAGATGAGTGAGGGAGGAGAGAGAATAGAGCATTCTGCTCTCAAAGAAAAGAAGAGAAGAGAGAGAAAGAAAAGGGAAAATGGGAGATTTCTTTGTCTACAGACCTTATATAGCAAGCCCATGACCCGACCCAGCACTCAACAAACTGACCCGTTTCTCCCTTCGGACCGAACCGGTCCAAAACCAATTCCCTCAGGTCCAACGCGTGCCTTCTGTCTTTCTTCATTTCTATTTTCTGCACACCCCCCTGATTACTGCCTACACCCCCCGTCACCTTTTTTTTGTCATTTTCATGCATTTTTAAATTTCCCCTGCATCTTATTTGTTCTTTATCTTATTATTATTTATCAGCATCCACATATTTATTTTCACGTCTTATTATTTTTATCTTTATTTTTTTGCTCGCATTGATTTAGAATGTAATTAATTAGCCTTTGATGTAATTTATTTAATTACGTCTTTTTGCACATAATTTAGAATGTAAAGGTAGGCTTTGATGTAATTTATTTTATTGCAGACCTTAGAATGTATAATAGGTTTTTATGTAATAGCTTTAGGTGCATGTGTGCGTGTGGGCGTGTATGTTTACCTTTTATGCTTGGTAGTTTAGGTTAAAGGTCCTCGTGGTGGTCCAACACCACCATAAGGTACCTACGTTTTACTTTCCTTGCTCCGTTAGTTTAATTTTAGTCTTATTATTCAAAAAAACAAACAAATATGCAAATAACAAAAATCACAAAAAAATCTTTCACAATAAACCTTGATTCCCAAAATCAAGTGACCTCTTTATTTTTTATTCTTTCATAAATCAAACACTGCAATCTAAATTAATCATATCTTAAGTCATTTTTCTTTCAACATAAATAACACAAACAAATTTATTTCGCCACTTGGCTTTTCATTTTAAAACCTTTTTCAAAACTAATAAAAAAACACACCACAAATCAAACGTCAATTTCTATTCTGAACTACGAGGTTTTGATCCCTCACGGGTACGTAGGCAAATGACACTCGTCCTTCCAAATCAATAAAAAATGTAGATAAATAGGCCTCTTTTTCCTTTACCACTTTAATTCCTTTTTTCAAAACAAGCAAGTTGATAGCACAAAACGTTAAATAAAACCAAGAGGTTCCCGTAGAGTACTACGGACATAAAGGGTGCTAACACCTTCCCTTTGTGTAACTAACCCTCGAACCCAAAATCTCTTCAAAGGGGTATTTCGAACTTTTTAACCTTTTTCTCTTAAAATTAAATGTTCAGTCGCTAAATAAAATAGTGAGTCAAAAGCTAATCAAATAGTCTTGACCTCCGAAAAATGACGCGACAGAAATGGCGACTCCACTGGGGACCCCCCTAAGAGGGTTGAGCCTAACTTGGCTTTATTTTAATTCTTTGTGCTATTAACTTGCTTAAAAACAAAAAATAAAAGATGAAAATACGTGTACATATGTTTTCTTCCTTCTTCTTTCTTCTTTCTTACGTGAGTGGTGAGATCATAAGTCCTACACCCGGACTTGAGGGAAATATAAGATAGGAGTGGTAGAATCATAGTGACATTCCAAGAGTATTCTCGTGTTTTTCAACATGTGATATGGCCACACTTAGCGGAGGATCTTGAAGTGGTATATGTCGGCGTGTGTTGTCACGTTTAGACCTTATTACGTTTAAGTATCCATCGAAGCTAAGGACCTTTAGTCACCTTTGACCCATCTTGGCCTTTTAGGACGTAGTGCAGTGGCTAACCAAGTGTTGTCTTGGAACTAGTCGACATGCGATGCTACACTCAAACGAGACTTTCCTACGAACGTTGTTGGATCAGGTGTTGTCCCGTCACCCAATAAAATTCGGAGGGGGTTGGACTTTGGGAACTTGGTAGAACCTGTGATACAGGTACATTTGAAACCATAGTCCTTACCAAATGGCGTTGTTACCCTCGACTCCAACACTATGGACCTTAACCTCACCATGTTTTCTGCATAATCATGCATACATGCATTCTTCCATAAATATTTTTTTCTCATTCATTAAACATCGAAGGACTTATATAAGTATTTTGTAAACATCAGAAATATGGAAGGTGCTATAAGGAGAACTCATAGGTATGAATTCAAAAAACCGGATTTGGAAAGCTTAAGGAAGCTAGCGGATATGCTAAAGAATCCATATCACTTTTGAAGGCGGTATGGATATCTTCTCAATATTCTCAAAACAAACGTTGATGAAGGGCTCCTCAATACTCTGGTCCAGTTCTATGATCCGCTTTACCACTGTTTTACTTTCCCTGATTACCAGCTTGTTCCCACACTTGAAGAGTACTCCCACTGGGTGGGCTTACCAGTACTTAACCAAGTACCCTTCTATGATCCTTAAACCATTCCTAAGATCCCAGCCATTGCGAAAGCTCTCCAACTTGAAACATCCGATATAAAAAACAACCTTACCACCAAAGCAGGTCTCCAATGTCTACCCTTCAATTTCCTTTACCAAAAAGCCACCAATTTTGCTAAAAGATTGAATGTCGATGCCTTTGAGTCTATCCTAGCCTTACTTATCTATGTCATTGTACTTTTCCCGAACGTTGACAACTTTGTCGACATGAATGCCATCTGAATTTTCTTAACCCAAAACCCCATCCCTACTTTGCTTGTTGATACCTACTTTTCCATCCATGACCGTACCGACAAAGTGCGTGGACTCATCATCTGTTGTACACCTTTACTACAAACATGGTTTACTTCACACTTACCCCGTCCAGAATTCAGGCCAGAGAAGCTTCTGTGGTCTAGAAAAATCATGGCCCTTACCCCTGCCAACATAGTGTGGTTCAACCCAGTTATTGACCCAGAAATTATTATTGATCGTTGTGGAGAATTCAACAATGTACCTCTTCTCGGGACACGTGGGGGAATCAGCTATAACCCAGCTCTTGCCAGACGCCAGTTTGGATACCCTATGAAGATGAGCCCTCTTTACCTCTTCCTAGACAATGAATTTTTCTTCTACAAAAAGGATGGTGCGAAAAAGAAAGCACAATTTGTGAAAGCCTGGCATTCCATTATCGAGATGGATAAGAATCAATTGGGGAGAAAGTCGAATACTGCCCAGGAATCTTACGTCCAATGGGTCATCAATCGAGCAAACAAACTCAAGATGCCTTACCCCCTGCAAAGGTTCGTGACCTCGACCACTCTGACAATACCTTCACCTTTACCCCCTAAAACTCTAGAGGAGAGCCAAGAGCGGGAAGCTACCTTGATCTCTGAAAATGCTGCTTGGCAAGGACAGTATCAAGAAGCCGTGCGTGAGAATGACGTTCTAATGGGCCTACTGGAGCAGAAAGCTTGGGAACTCTGCAAGAAGGAACAAAAGATCATCGAACTAGTTAATGTGATCCAAGAGAAGGATGCCATACTCGATCGAATTCCCGGGGGAAAGAAGAGGCGCATGGACCTCTTTGACGGCCCACATTCAGATTTCGAGGATTAACTTACTTCAGGAGCTTGATGGTTTCCAATTACTCTTTTTTACGTACTTTGGAGTCTATCCCATGGCTCGGTTTGTTAAAAAGGGAATTATCTTTTAGCACTTCAATTATTCAATGAAATTTTCAATTATGATGTTTACAATTACTTTGACAAGTCCTTCGATAAATAAAAAATGTGTCTATTTTTGCATAAACATCATGCATCATCTTGCATTTCATAGTTTCAAAGTCCGAGTCTCACAAGGTTTTCTCTTCCATAAAAAGGTCAAACGTGGTCTGACATCCTCTTTCAAAGTCAGCTCGCACCTACAACACTCATGCAAACAAAAAGAAAGAACATATCAGTTTGAACAAGAAATCCACGAGCATTCGTAAAGAGGTAACAACACTCCAGGGCGAGTTAAAGAGACTGAATACCCTGGTAGCTTCACAAAATCAGCCTCAATTCCAGCAAGGGCCCGAACGCCAACATCAACAGTAGCCTCAACAACAGGCTCCAAGGATGCAGTTTGACCCAATCCTAATGACATATGCGGAGCTGCTTCCCATCCTGCTTCAGGAGAACCTTGTCAAGACCAGAGAGCCTCCTCGAATGCCTAATGTGCTGCCGGTTTGGTATCAACCTGACCTTTCCTGTGCCTTCCATCAAGGAGGACCCGGCCATGACATCGAGCATTGTCTCTCTTTGAAGACTGAAGTCCAAAAGCTGATTGAAGCCAATACCTTGCTCTTCTTCGAATGAATTCAGATGGACAATCTGATCCACTGTCGTGACACATAGAGTGGTTAATCGCAATTGGGTCGCTCTTAATGTTCCTTCCACTACTCATTCGTTCAAATAATTTTGTTTGTTATTTACTGCTTTTCAAAATATCCTTTCGTCCTGCCCGAGACGAAAGCGAACCATTCTAGGGCTTTTTGCTTCATGTTTTTCCGTCATTAATAAAAAGGTCGTTTTCATCCCGACTATATTTTTATTTTGTGCTTGTTCTGGAAAAATGGTGATACAAAAAACAAAAAATTTAATCATTCTCAAATATCTGCATAATCATAACTTATACATGTCAAAATCAAATAATCAAATCATGCATTAATAAACTCGTTGAACACATTAACCGTGTACTCTCTTCCAACTTTGAGTTCCTTGTATCCGAAGCCGAAGAGGAGAATGATGAGATTCCCGACAAGATCTCTCACATACTGGGGCATCTTAGCCGTCAAAGCAACAAACAAAAATCAAGAAGATTGTCCAGAAGATGGCATTCACTTACAAAGACTGACGCGAGATGATATCGTTACCTTACGTGGGTATCGTGCTTTCAATACACATTTCAACAGGGACAATCCCCCCTCTTTCCCTCAGTATACAACATGGAGGTCGTGCTTCCTGTGAAGGTCGAAGTCCCGTCGACAGGAGTCTGTCGAAGTCCAAGCTTGATTGAACTTAAAATGCATGACGACCTTGTACAACTATACCAAAAGAAGTTTAAAACAAGCTTCCAACAAGAAGGTGCGTCCCCATGAACTTCAACAGGGAGACTTTGTGCCCAAGAGGGTACTATCTTTTCAACCAGACTCCAGGGGCAAGTGGACGCCTAACTATGAAGGCTCGTGTGCAATGACTTTTACAACTATGGATGGTGGCAAACTTGTACGCCCTATGAAAGCCGATGCAGTCAAGAAATACTTTGTCAAAAAATAAAAAGCTCGATAAGTCGCAAATCCTAAAAAGCGGCTGAGGCAAAAATGAGCGTCTCGGTGGACTGAAAACCCAAAAGGGCGGTCCAGGCAAAAATTAGAGACAAAAAATAAATAAATAATAATTATCCTGATAGGTTGAAACCCGAAAAGGGCGATCTATGCAAAAGTTAAGGATCATGACAAGGTAACTGCATCAGTCAGGCACGATCCACTTGGGGCATCCAGTTATCAGAAGACCTCCGATTCGAAACATCTGCAGATTAAAGACTCGGAACAGGGGCTATTCAAAATTGGTAGGGAGAATAGCGGTTATTGTGTTCAATGTACCCTTCCCATTACATTAACCATTTTCCAAAATTTTCAAAGATCCGTGGAACGACGCCATTGGCAGGTTACCACCCAATTCATCAAATTTGAACCTGTGCCCATTTATTTGGAACTCTCACTTATTCTATTTGCATAATTTCTTCTATTTTTTATGGCAATACTTGAAGCAAAAATTTTCAAAATACAAAACTTTTTTACATTTTTTGAAAAGTGTGAACAACAAACACACCTTCTTTGAACTCACGAGTAGTTGAAGCGTACATTAGCATCTGATTCGAGAACGGTTACATTCCGGAAGAGAAACACGGCTAAGCACTATGGAGAGGACCTCTGCTTTGAGCAAGATGCAGTCATAATCCAGAAATACAAAAAAAAAAGAGAAAAAAATCAAAAAGCTCGCTAAGTTGAAAACCTAAAAAGGCGACTTAGGCAATAGAGAGCGTCCCGGTGGATTGAAAACCCGAAAGGGCGGTCCAGGCAAAAATTAGGGGAATAAAAAAGGAATATACTCCCGGTGGATTGAAAACCCGAAAGGGCGATCCAGGCAAAAGTTAGGGATTTTTCAAAAAAAATAAAAATAAAACAAAAAGCATGACTGCTGAAGCGCCAATGGAAAAAACACTCTGTGCCGATTTACAAATGGCGACTTCCTCCAGACTTTGGGTCAACAATGAGCTTTATCCCCAAGAGACATCAGTTGCTACCTTGTACCGGGTTTTACCTCGTCAACGGCTCGATTTGTTCACAATAATATCATCTCCAAGGAAGTTTGCCGAGTGTTTGTACTGCAACGTCAGTCCGCCTCCCATCTTACATGTTTTGTCTCGTTTCATCGAGTTCACCCGTCATATGCAATCATACAGTCGTACAATCATCTATAGTTTATACATTCATACACTCATACAATTATACATTCATACATTAATACTTTCACACATTAATGCATACTCATCATATACACAATATCAATTCATACATGGTTGCATCAGTCACCCAAAATCTTGTTTCGGTCGTATCCCTTCAGTTCGGTCTTTACTTATATTTGTGTCTAACCGCAAGTTCCTACAAATGAACATCTTGCATTTACCTTCTTATCGTCGAAAGTGTCATCCCCAGTGTGTCTGGTCCAGAGATGTCACTCATTATAAGCCCGGTGGATTTCGGCAACTTTTTTCATGAAGCCCAGTGGATTCTAGCGAACTTTTGTGAAACCTTATCAAAAACCGAGTGGATTCTCGCAAATGTTTACCAAGCCGGGTGGATTCTGGCGAAAACTTTTACGAAACCAGGTGGATTTCCGGCAAACTTTCATAAGCCAAACAGATAGTTTGCAAATTTTCTTCTCTTATCAAAAGTGTCATTCTCAGCGTGTCTGGTCAAGAAATGTCACTTGTCTGTTTCTGGCCGCCAGTCCTAAACAACGGACCGCTTCAGTTTACTTTTTATCTTGTTTCAAGCCGGCAGTCCTAAACAGCGGACCGCTTGAGTTTACTCTTTTATCTTGTTTCAAGCCGCCAGTCCTAAACAACGGACCGCTTGAGTTTACTCTTTTACTTTGTTCCAGGCCGCCAGTCCTAAACAACGGACCGCTCGAGTTTACTTTTTACTTTGTTCCAAGCTGCCAGTCCTAAACAACGGACCGCTTGAGTTTACTCTTTATTTTGTTTCGAGCCGCCAGTCCTAAACAACGGACCGCTTGAGTTTACCTTTTTATCTTGTTTCGAGCCGCCAGTCCTAAACAACGGACCGCTTAAGTTTACTCTTTATTTTGCTTCGAGCCGCCAGTCCTAAACAATGGACCGCTCGAGTTTACTTTTTACTTTGTTCAAAGCTGCCAGTCCTAAACAACGGACCCCTTGAGTTTACCTTTCATCATGTTTCAAACGGTCAGTTCCAACCAATGAACAATTTGAGATCACATTTTATTTTCTCGAAAGTGTCAACCCCAGTGTGTCTGGTCAAGAGGTGTCACTAAAAGGTTTGTCTCCGTTAAGCCATCGTTCTGAATCGACATGATAGTACACAATCATTTTCCCCAGTGGAACTACTGTATCCCCTAGTGGGGTCGGATCCCTCTTCTTCTGCAAGTTTGGGCATCCTTTGATCTTTCTCTTTCCAGTCAAATCATCTTTGTCGTCCTGCATTCATAATTACATCACGAGCATTCATAACATCTTAAGTCAAAAATGGTGTACTTGTATTTAAGTCTCTTTGACTCGTCAAATCAAAGATTTCATCTTCAAATCTCCGGACGAAGAAACTTAAATAGGGGCATCTATCATACCCCAATTTTTGACCTAAGATGTCACTGACACGTGTCGTTAGACCCTACATTCATGCACAATTTAACCTGATCGATCTCTGCATTTCGATGAAAATTCGACAGAGAGGTATTTTAAGAGAGGTATTTTAAAATACCTCGTTGTGGTTCCGAGTCGGGCCCTCTTCTCTTTTTATTTTTGTTTTAGTTTTAATTTCAATCTTTTATTTAAGTTTTTAAGTAACTTCAATTTTGCATATAAAAATCTTTATTTTTTTTAATTAAACTTTTAATACCTTTTTTTTTATTATTTGTTTAGTCTTCATCTTCTTTTTTTTTAGTTTTTGTCCATATCCAAATAGTCCAAGTCCAGAAATTTTCATCCCAATCCAAGCCAAACACAGACTGTCACAAAGCCTCAACCCATACCAATCCTTTCACACGCCTCATCTCAGGCACCCAGATACGTTCCAATCCCCAAATATCAGTAACAAATTCGTTTTTTCCTCCCCAAGTTACTGACTCTCTGCTCCTCTCAACAAACCCTGACCTAGGATTCCCGCACTATAAATAAAGAACCTACACACACACACAGAAGGGCACCGAAAAATTGCACAACAAAACCTGCAAAACAACCAGAAACCAGAGAACAAAATCAAAACCGTAACACAACATCACACCAGTCACATAAATCCAAATCAAAACCGTAACACAACACGAATCCAAATCGGTTCCAACAACAACAAACCGGCGCGGCTCAAACCGTCACAGAGCCACACATCAATCGGACAAACAGCAAGCAGAATCGAATCCACACACAAACCAGCGGCACACACAGCCACCACAAGCTAAACGGAACGACACCGAACTGGAGGCAGAGAAGGACGAATCCGCCAATCCCACAGCACCAGAATCGCACCACCATTCAAAAGGTAGTATCTCTGTTTTCTCTCTCTTAATTTGTAGACCTAGGAACATAGATTCGTGTTTTGAAATTTTGGGATTAAGAAACGAGTGTAGAAGGAGAAACAAGTAGAAAGATTCAAAAATTTGAAAAAAGGGAGTTGTTTATACAACTCCAGCGGCGGCGCCGCCGTCTAAGACGGCCGGCCACCGCGCTGTCGCCACCTCCGACCACTCTACTCGTCGGAGAAGAAGATGAGTGAGGGAGGAGAGAGAACAGAGCATTCTGCTCTCAAAGAAGAGAAGAGAGAGAAAGAAAAGGGAAAATGGGAGATTTCTTTGTCTACAGCCCTTATATAGCAAGCCCATGACCCGACCCAGCACTCAACAAACCGAACCGTTTCTCCCTTTGGACCGAATCGGTCCAAAACCAATTCCCTCAGGCCCAACGCGTGCCTTCTGTCTTTCTTCATTTCTATTTTCTGCACACCCCCCTGATTACTGCCTACACCCCCCGTCATCTTTTTTTGTCATTTTCATGCATTTTTAACTT
>Ga0315914_1011189_pt1 | contig 10868 bp, 11 predicted proteins | sample MpolenodulesMG_FD_203920 | JGI IMG/M metagenome (GOLD analysis project Ga0315914, IMG submission 203920) | Medicago polymorpha root nodule microbial communities from Los Angeles, California, United States - elongated nodules | ecosystem: Host-associated > Plants > Roots > Nodule | place: USA... | reverse complement strand
TAATTGATTTTAATTATCCAGCCATCACAATTCCTGACTTTAAAATTGGACAGCCTTTGAACGTTACTCGTACTGTAACTAATGTCGGGTCTCCAGGCAAGTATAGAGTGCATATCCAAGCACCCGCTGAATTTCTAGTGTCAGTGGAGCCTAGCAGACTAAATTTTAAGAAAAAGGGTGAAAAAAGAGAGTTCAAGGTTACATTAACCTTGAAGAAAGGAACTACGTATAAGACTGATTACGTCTTTGGAAAATTGGTTTGGACCGATGGGAAACATCAAGTTGGGATTCCTATTTCAATAAAGTATCCACATTAGTGAGATTTAGGTTGTTGTTGCATTTTGCAACCACCTGTTTAAAGTGGTGTCTCACTTTTTCTCCCCGGTTTCAATAACTAGACATGTTGTATTATGTACAAGTTCTGCAAAGGTTGTGAAGTGAATATATCAGTGTTGTTTTAATGGTAATTTATGATGAGTGAAATCAAAAGTATGATGAGTCGTTATGTTTCATGATGAAAAATAATATTTAGACACCTATATACAATATATTCCTATAACATATTAATCATTAGAACAATATTGCTAAATTATATAGAAAAGAAATAATTGATTTCTTTTAATAACATTTGAAAAATGTTGTATAAAGGCTATGTTGTTAAAAGGCTTTGACAACATGTTAATAGAAACAATAGAATATAATTAGACACTAAGCAATTGACAAAAATAAATAAATTCAAATGACGAATCAGACAGTTATTAACGTCATAGCATAAGTGTATTGAATTCATCCATACTTCTATCAATATGTTGTTGGCCTCATCCGTTCCTAGGAAAAAGAGGTTTCAATAATTCGTAGTTTAGCTAATGGGTAAGTAAAGTTCAATCAATGATTATTTTAATCGGTGATCAAACTCAGATGCTCTCAGTTGATTTAACAATAACTAAAACTTATTGACCATCTAAGTTCAATCACATATGATAGTGTTTATCTTTTAAGAGTTTGGCCATAAGAGAAATAGGAAACATCATGAGTAGTCATCCTTATTTTGCAAGGAGGGCTTCATTAAAGCCTTTGAGATTCCTGAACCATATCTACCCATTAGATTTAGACTTGCATAAATCATTCCACTTGATCCAATGAATTTTACCCTCAGAGCCTTTAATTCCTCCCCAACCAAAAGTTGCATATTATATTCTCCAGTTTCTAGGGAAGTCCTTTAGAGAGGAGGAAATAACTCATGACATAGGTAGGGATATTTTGGGTCATTGTTTTGATCAAAGTATCATAAGCAGCAAAGGTTAGATTCTTCTCCTTCCATCCATTAAGCCTTTTCCATATCCCTTTGAGAACATATTGACAATTTTCATAGGTAGTCAACTATGAATTAAGGATTAGGTATCATGAAAATGTTTCTTACTAAAAATAATCTCAAACTTGTCCATGTTAATGAGCTTCTCTGAAAGCTTGTTGATACATCTTCAAAATATTATTGAACTCTTTTATTTTGTAGATATCAACTTTACAAATCATCATAAGGCTTTCATCGAGAAAGAAAATATGTGTAATCTTAGGGGGCCTGGTCAGCAATTTCAATACCATGAATAAGACTCCTATTTTTGAGCTTCTTTTTTTTTTTATCAGACGTGGAAGAACATCGACACAAATAATAGAAAGTTAAGGAGAAAAATGATCTCCCTATCTAAAGTGCCATTTGACCAAGCTTTTATATGAATTCTCTTCTACTTCTAAGAAAAAGTTTTGCCAAACACTAACTTAAAGAAGCTTTGCAATAAATAAGGACTTTTTTAATGAAGAGAAATAATAAAAAGCAGCTAAAGAAAAAGTTCTAAATATGAACTTCTGGATAACTTTTTTTCAGGGGAACATACTTAATCATTTCTTTAGATATCAAATGGTAAATACACGGAGGTACAACAGTAAACAAATAAGATCTAGATAAATATTGGGCTACCTTCACTAAGGTGTGAGCGATCACATTGACTTGTTTCCGAGTAAACTCAACATGATAGTTTTGAAAAAATAAATTACCAACTTGGTTACAACCATTTATTCATTCAAAAAAAAAAATTACAACCATTAATGATTTTTCCAAATTTAGTATTGTTTTGCTTCCTCCTTGAAAAGAATCCACCACTTTTTTGAATCATGAGTGAAATCCATGTTATCCAGCTGAAGGTCAGACACCCATAATATAGCCAGATAAAGTCCCAATGCTTCCCCAACCTCCACAAAGGGTCTTTGCAAGCACAAAGCTTCTATTTTTCTCGCGAATACACATACCAATCCCCACCTTATTTTGAGAGGAGGGAAATGAGGCATCTATTTTGCATTTATATCTTCAGGGATCCGGTTTCAACTACCTTTGTAAAGCTCCATTATTCGGTCTCGACGATTGATTATTCGTTTCCACCATTTCAGTTTGGATTCATATCGTTGGTCAGCTTCCAATCTTCAAGTAAGTGATTCACTCGTTCCAAAATTTGGTTACTCGTCTTGCCAAAGTCTCATGTTCTTACTCTTTCATAAACTTCACAAAATAGTTGCAAAATGTTCACTTTGAGATGCATGAAGGCGTTGCAACAATAGGAAAATAACCTCATCCATATTAGTATAATGTTGTTGGAGCACTCGACTTATCTCAGCCCACACATTGGATGCTTCCCATACCTGCACCGTACGCGGACATTCCATGAAGATATAAAAAGACTATCGAAATATATAACACATGTTACTTTTTTTTAATAGTAAATTACAATAAAGCATGAGATAGTATTATTGTCTTTCAAAATATTATGAATTATAGTATATTATCATAATTGAAAGACAGTATAATAGTATATAATAATAATATTATTATATATATTTTATGATTTATTAGCGTTCAGACGGGCACTCCGTGTCTCTTCGCTCTTTTTATACGCTAATGTATATAATTTAGAGCATTAGTTTTTAAGAATATCTGACAATTTAAACACAATCTTATAATGGAAGCGTATATTTCTATTTGGGCAATCCCAATGGGCGGGGGACATGGTATTGCTACATAGTGACAAAGATTGAGAGATCAAAAAAGCAATGAAGTCAAATATAAGGTGATGGGACTGGGAGGGGGTGGCTTAACCACATTAAGCAATGACATCCTGGATTAATTTCGTGTAGCAGGGATGCTAAGGTACAATGCTTTGGAGTACCCTTGCATTCTTGAGAGGAATCTTTTTTCATTAGTTGGATGATAATAATTTGGAAATTTCAAAGTTAATAGAATGGATATTGAGACAAAGGAGAAACATATATTAGATATAGCAAGGCTCATGATCTCAACAGGGGAGATGAAGATTATAGATAAAGAGTGGTGTTGGTTTTAATATCTTGGAAGAAATTTCCAGTGTTCCACACACCTAGATGTGTTATCTGATGAAATTTTTTGGTACAACCCTATTATGCTACTAGAGGTTAGGACGTGGGCGTTTGTGGTTCATTATCAAGGAAAGATAGAGTACAAAGGAGGGAAAGGCAACATATGAGGAGGAGAGAGAAGGGCTCGTGTGACGAAAATGGGGAAGATAAATGCAATCAAGGTATTGAGAGCTAATAATGGGTGAGTGGAACAACCTCATCAGACTGGGGAGGAAACAATTTGATACTTTAGTAACCAATTTACCTCTTTGGATAACTTGATGGCTTGACTTTTCCAATGGTGTCAAAGAGTGATAGTTTGGAGGCTGATAGCTCATTTTTCTTTCATGGAAATTGAAGATGTGGTTAGAGATAGTGATGGCACCAAAATTATTCGACTGAATGGCTTTAATTTTGCTTTTATTAAGGAATTATGTGGTCTTTTGAAGAGTGATATTAGAATCATGTTTGGTCAGTTTCATGGCAATGCTTGTCTTCCAAAGACTATTATGTCTATTTCATAAGCCTTGATTCCAAAGGTAAAATCACTAATTACTTTGGGATACTTTCTTCCTATTGCCTCATTGGGTCGTCTTTATAACTTAGTTACTGAGGTGTTTGCATCTATTTAACTACTATAATTTTTCATCATGAAACATTTTAATAGTTTTATTTCATATTATTTTATCTTATTTGTATGATTATAGACATTGTAAAATAGCATTAAAACAACAGTAATATATTCTCTTTACAACTTTAGAAGAACTTGTACACAACATATCTCTTCATTGAAAGCTGGAGAGAAAGAAAGACGCCACTTTAAACAGTTGACAACAAAATGCAGCATCAACCTAAACCTTGCTAATGTGAATATTTATTGCAATAGGAGTTTCTACACTATGTTTTCCATCAGTCCAAACCAACCTCCCGAAGATGTAATCTTCTATATACTTAGTTTGTGACCTCAAAGTAAATGTAACCTTGAACTCAATTTTTTCACCCTTTTGCTTAAAGTTTAGTCTCCTAGGCTCAACTGAAATTATAAATTATGGGGGTGCTTGGACGCGCACTCTATACGTACTTGGGAAGCCAACATTGGTTACAGTACGAGTAACATTCAAAGAGTGTCCAATTTTAAAGTCAGGAATTGTGATGGCCGGGTAATTGAAATCTCTTATATTGAAAGATTTTGGACAAGTATAAGGTCTTCCGTAGAACCGTTTAAGTTGTGTATTGTTGTATCCACGAGCACATAAAAAGTTCAAATAATCAGTGACATTTAGGTCATATACAAGTCCAAGATCTGCCACGTGATTAGGTCGAATATGTCCTGCACCATATGCAAATGGAGTTGCTTTATCTAATGATGATTCCAATGCAGACCCTCTAACATTGTCTTTTGTTGTTGCTACAAAATGTGTAAAACTTGATGAATAATAGCAATAAGAAAATGAGTTACAAGATCATATAAGGAATATACTTTACCTGTGGTCATAATTGCTGGACTCCAATCAGGATGAATAGATTTAAGCAGACCAACAAGTCCAGCAACATGTGGACATGACATTGAAGTGCCTGACATAGTCATAAAAGGAATTATGCGCTTATCGAATGCACTTTCTGAAGGAGATGTAGATTCACTATAAGCTGCAATTATGTTGACTCCTGGTGCAGTCATGTCGGGCTAAAATAGAAAATTTATAGTAATTAATTACACGACCATGCATTTCCAAATTTGTTTTAAGATAGCTTAAATATGGATTGATAATCATCATAACCTTGAGGATTGAAGGCTCAAGGGAACTTGGGCCTCTTGATGAAAATGAAGCCATAGATGGAGTTGGCCTTATACCCAATTATGTTTTAACTCCCGTAATGTAAGCCACAGGAAACCTACATAATGTATGTATGAAATAAAAAATTATGTGTATATGAACAATCAAAAAAATTGATAGAGCACGGGAGAAAAATTACTTGGTTTTATTGGCGTAGTTAAAAATGTAACTACCATCTAGGCATGGCAACAAAACACATACCCGTGGTTACCTGTCCGAGCCAAATCCAATTTGACGGGTTTTCCTCGTTTTGATTGGGTTTGTGTATGAGTTTGGGTTTTCCCCGATTTCAAAACACGGGTATGGAACGGGCAATGGGTATATAAGTACTCCCCCCGAACCCATACCCAAACCCGTCCCGAATGCAAAAAATTATTTTATGTTGATATGTCTTGTTATTTTGTTTGATAATTGTCGTGTTATAAAATAAAAACTACAATTGATATTTAAAGGAACAACTAAATCAATCTAACAAATGTTAAAGTGAACATATTGTTGGATAATGGCATTACAACATTTCTCTAAGGGTTGCAAAAAAAGTTCTATTTTATATTAAAAAAAATTATTCAATGCGGGGACGGGGATACCCGAACCCGTCGGGGACGGGGATGAGATTCAATTTATCATCCCCGTTGGGTATGGGTAGGGTAACGGGTAAGTATATGAGAATCGGGTATGAGGACGGGGAATGTAAAACCTGTTCCTACCCCGCTCCATTGCCATGCCCAGGTAAAATTAACATTTGAAGCTTGAAGCACATGAGCATCAACTATAACTTCTCCCCCTGACTCCCTCTCAATAACCAAAATCATTCCGATAGCACCTACACGAGAAGCTTCTACGCCCTTTTCAAGTTTACTATTTTGACCTTCAAGGCATACCAATATTTTTCCATGTGCCTTATGAGGATGAAGAGCCCCATTCAAACAAAGAAGACTAAAAAAATAAAAATATTTATCATTAAGAGAACATATACACTAAATATCATTTTTATACTTATTTCAACGTAATTTGAATAAGGTCAACTTAAAACAAAAGCATTCTTACACATCTTCCGCAGGTACATTATCAACTTTGACATTTGCACCATTTATCAATGAGTACAACTTATAAGGTGGTAAGTGAGACTCTGAAAGGCTAGCTCCCTAATATTAAAAACAAAAAACATGAGTGTTAAAGATGGAAAACAATAAAATTGTCATCTTTATACAAAATTTAAGATATTTTATCTTTTTCTATCTCTAAATTTAAATTTCTATTCCATTATTTTTCAAACATAAGATCAACTTTTTCATGTATAAATGTTAGCAACACTCACTCTCTCATTGAGTGAAATATATGGGAGTCCCACCAATTTAAAAATAATACTCACATAAATGGAGAGATCCATACAAATTCCAAAAGTGGGTATTGGAAAAATATAATTTGGAATCTCTGTTGACATGGTTACTTTACATAGGAGTATAAGATATAAAGTGTACCTTGAGTATTTTCTTGTTACCAAGTACAACATAACTTGTGAAGTCTCTATCAATTGTGCTTGCAGCAACTGTAAGGATCCACGGTTCCAAGTTTGCTACAGTGTTAGGAGAGGTCCTGAATTACCTCCAGAAGCCACAACAATGATGTTGTTGGACACTGCATGGAAAGACCCTATGGAAATACTGCTATCGTGAAATTCAACAGGAAAATCACTACCCAAAGACACTGAAAGCACATCAACACCATCACTTATTGCAGCTTCAAAACCAGCCAAAATATATGCATCATAACATGAATCCCAACACACTTTATAGGCTGCAACTCGTGCTTTTGGTGATCCACCACTTGCTGTTCCATTTCCATAGCCAAATACACTTGCATTAGCAACAAAATTTCCTCCAGCAGTTGATAAAGTATGTGAACCATGACCATCATTGTCACGTGCACTATTGAATGCTTCCTACAAGGATGTAATAAAATTCAAAACAGGAGCATATAGAAAAATATCAAAGACAATTAAATTGGTTTTATTATGTATTATAATCCAAATCATGGTGATATACTAAGCTCGATTTAAACTTGTATATATGGTGAAGCTTAAACATTTACTATCATAATTTGTAAATATTAGATTTTATAAAACCATAGAAAATTATGAATGATGTAATGCCATTTTAAGGACTTAAGCTACAAGATAAAATACATTTAAATTAATTAGTAAATGTGGAAGTTAGGTGGAATTATCGAGAGTAGATGACCTGTTGCAGTGAAAGTTATCAGGATTGGCTTTATAAACTTGACAAATTCCACGTCATTTTTTTGGGATTGGCCCAAATCCTTCATCACTAAAACTCTTGGATTCTGGCCAAACACCTATCATAAGTTAGAACATCAATAAAATGAGGGTCGATAGGCTTTTCTTTAATAAAACAAAAATCTTTACAGCAAATACACAAAGAAATTAAATATTAATTAATCTTTTATTACCCGAGTCCAAATTTTCAATAATGATGTCTTCACCCAATGATTTCTTTCACAATGAACCATTATGAATTTCACCGCCTCTCTCTAATCCAAGGAAATCCCATGATCGAGTTGTGTGTAGTTCATATTTTTTATTTAAGAAAATTGATATTACACTCGGATGTGCTACACACCAAAAAACCATACAGCACCAATTAGAAAATTAAATTTAAAAGAAATATGTATTTTGCAAAATGCAAGATAAAAAAAAATGCATGAATTAACATAGCTACATACTTGCAAGCTTTGCAGCTTCATCTTCATCAAGTATTGCAGCAAATCCATTAATATATCTATTATAAGAGTAAAATATTGTTTCTTTGGCTTTCTCGGTGCTGTGTAGTAAAAATATATCAAATATGATCATTACATAATTAACCGCATAGTTTTAGTCACTTAACTTGGGATCGGTTTCAGTGCAATCACAAACTGCGTGCTTGCAGTCAAGGATATGTGGTATCCGATTGAGATAGAATGGTCTAGAGTTTTAGGGTCCGTTTGATGTTAGTAATTTTAATTTTTCAAAAAAAAAAATCAAATTCTGCTCTTTCAAAATTGTTTGATCACTATCGGACGGTCACTAATTGTCTGATTGCGTGATTGCACACTATCACTACCATGAATTCAAATTCCTTTAACTTGGGGGTTATTAATTACATACCTTCCAATGTAGGATCCAAGTAAATCATAATGGGAGTTTGTTGCAGAGTCAATATCAAATGATGAAGGATTTGGACCGAAAGAATGTGATCCTAGGTACACGATATAGGACTAACAAAAAAAATACTTGAATGGTTATTAGACCAAATAATTAAACATTTGAATATGAAAAGTAAATAAGTTAAATGAACACCCTATGGTCATAATGAGATTTAGTAATACAAAAATGTTTCATGGATATTCAATTGAGGTAACCACATTTTTAAACATGATTGATTAGGTTATCCCGAATGTAGGGAAAAAAGGTGTTTGAATATCATTACTCTAAATAATATCATTTTTTTAAGAAAAAATAATATCATAAGTTGTCTACGTTGACAAAGAAATTTGTAACCATTTTTAATGTAAAGAACACAAAAGACTAGGGAGAATTAATGAATAATGAAAACTTGAGACAAAGCTTGCCTATTTAATTGCAAGGGTAGGATGTTCCTGCATCAAAACAAAAAGAAGAAGTAATATCAACACATGACAAATGGATGGTGACGTTGTTTAATTTCAGGGATATGCAAAGAGTATCTGTTTTCCCTCACTTATATAACTGGAACATTGCTTTTTAAGCCCCCCTAAAATCTCCAAAGGCCCCCTAAAATACCAATTTTGCCCTTTTATACAACATAAGGTATATATATACCAAACCAGTTAGGAAGATAACTTCAGAACAACATGTTAGGGAGATATAATCCGGATTCGTTAGGGAGATAACTTCAGAACGGCATGTTACGGAAATTGCGGTGTTTTACAACAGTTATTATACAAGACACGACAGTTATATAAGACAGAACACAATTTTGGTTCTCTTATTTCCTCTTTTGCACTTCACCTAAATTTTATTCTAAACTTTGCGATTTTCCACAACAATCATACCAACAAGCAGTGTTAACTTTACTTAATTGCAATCAATTAACAGGTAAATCATATTTCTTCCTATCACATAGAAAGTCTGCATAATTTTAATTCTTTTGACATGAGCACATGTTTAATTATAAGAACAAGACTTCTTTTTTTAATATTTTCATAAAGCAATTCATTTGCTAAACATGACATAAACATCATGTTAATTAGCAGTAGAAATAAATTTAAAGATACGTGAATCGTACAAAGACATAATTACGTAAAACAGAATGAAAGTTGTGATCATAAAATAACTATGGCAGTGATAGTAAGAGTCTATTATTACAATGATAATTGTAGATATTTTGTTTGGAATATATTTCTTGGCAATAAATAGGAAAATAGCAGCACTCAAGGAATTTATATGGAATACTAATAGTAATATTGATTGAAATCAACATCAAAAGTATGAAAGTTGAGAATTGAAATTACAAAATTTCATATATCCATTCAAATGTCATAACGACCAAGTACATAGGTTCATATTCAACTTCTTAAAACATAAAACTCATTTTGCCTGACATTTCTAACTGACTCTTCAATGACTGGTATTGAGTCGCAGACGTGGCCTGAGCTACAATCTTTTTCATAGCCATGTATAAAGGAGTGCCTGCATACTCCGGATTATGTTCAATGGAATTCATTGCCAGGGCCCTGATCCTGCAGATGACAGACAATGGCTCCACACCATGTTCCTCCTCTAAGAGAACCTCTAGATTAGCAGGCCTCGACGGATTATTAGGAAAATTAGGTATCACTAAAGAGCACGAGACCTTGTAGAACCACACCAAGTATCCATTCTCAGAATCCCAATCATTGTCCACAAGTAGCCCACGGTCTTCTTCAAAAATCAGATGCAGATTATAATCCTGGAAAGCCTCTACCTTCTGATGAATGCTCAATGTGTGCGGTGTGGCAATAACAGGATTTCTAGGAATAGTTTGAACATATCCAAATTGCCTCAGCACACGCTCTGGCAAGTGTGTTCGAAAACATGACATGCCGCACATTATCCACCCTGAAAACCAAATGATGTCATCTAACGGATGACTCTCTCGATGACTATCATATGGATAGAAAATGATGTCATCAACCAAAAGACGATCCAATGCCGCCCTGTAACAATACTCCACAACAATGCCCTTTTTATTCATGAACCAACAAGTGCGTGCATGGTCCTCTCTTTAAATCATATCAATATCCCTCAGACAAATTCTTGGATGAAGGTGAGAAAAACCACAAGAAGGGGGGGTTGAATTGTGTTTTTGGAAACTTCTTCTTTTACGTTCTAGATAACTGTCCTCAGGTTCAGAGTCTGAAGTAGTTCAGAGTCTGAGTGAGTTCAGAGTCTATGTGCAGCGGATAAAGTAAAGAACAGAAGAAGAAAGAACACAAACAGTTATACAGGTTCCTTCCACAAACCGGAAGTAGTCATGTCCTCCTTGCACTTCCAAGGAGAGTTCCACTAAAATGTAATCTCAAATTACAAGTTGC
>Ga0315914_1011185_pt1 | contig 10872 bp, 10 predicted proteins | sample MpolenodulesMG_FD_203920 | JGI IMG/M metagenome (GOLD analysis project Ga0315914, IMG submission 203920) | Medicago polymorpha root nodule microbial communities from Los Angeles, California, United States - elongated nodules | ecosystem: Host-associated > Plants > Roots > Nodule | place: USA... | reverse complement strand
AGGTTAAAATTAGGGCAAACATTTGCTTCCGGGTTAACTTTAATAAATAAAAGATAAGGTTGATTTGTTTTGTTCAAAAAAATAAGAGATTAGGTGTGATTTTGTTGAGAAGGAAAAAATAGGGTTAATAATTAAACAGGGGTATTAGAGTAAAATTAACCATTAGGGTTAGGTTAAAATTAGGGCAAACATTTGCTTCCGGGTTAACTTTAATAAATAAGAGATAAGACTGATTTGTTTTGTTCAAAAAAAATAGGAGATTATGTGTGATTTTGTTGAGAAGGAAAAAATAGGGTTAATAATTAAACATGGGTATTAGAGTAAAATTAACCATTAGAGTTAGGTTAAAATTAGGGCAAACATTTGCTTTCGGGTTAACTTTAATAAATAAGAGATGCAGCGCACCAATATGACCTAACAAATTCTCTCTAAAATGTAGCAATCCCTAATATTTCTCCTCACTGATGCGCTTTTCATTCCTATCATGTTGTTTCATCGTTTGTATATATCTATTGTTTATGTAGATTTTTTTTTTGACAAGTTGTTGTACACTTATTTAATACGTTTACAAACAGAATACCCTAATTTTCATGCAAACCCGGCTACCCTAATTTCCATGCAAACTCGGCTATATATAGCAAACCCTAAACTGTCTTTTTCTATAAAAAAAAAACTCTAAACCGTGGTTAATTATACAGATAGCAGATGCGAATAATGACTGCATTTTCAAGCAATTTGAATTAATCTATACGCTCAAAATTAGCTCCTACCATTTTGATTGAATGAAGAAATATTTGGTATTTCATTATCTACTAATTAATGTTTTTTACTGTGCATTTTGAATCAAAAAGAAGAGTTTGCAAGGGGAATATCAATAACCATGTGTGTGTAAAAATGCTTGAGTTGGTTTACAATGTATGTATCTAATTATGTGAAGTTATATTTCGCTATAAATATTAAATCAATCTTCAAAAAATAATTTAGCAGTCCATCTGAACCAAAACATCATGCACTATTTTTGCGATTCCTATTTATGCGAAAATGAAATCAATCCTAACTCATGTTTTTGCAATTGTTGTTGCCAGAATTAATTTGAAAATGAGAGTTCAAATTGTTCATGTTTGGTCTAACTTTTTCCATAAGAGTTCTTGTGCTGGTTAGGACTCATTGTGATTTTAATAAATTTCATTTTGCCTTCTTCAAAAAAAAAAAAAAAAAGAGTAACTCAATGAAAATGAGTTGTTTGAATTTAATTCTGATTGATGAACAACTATGTATAAATAGTTTTTAATTTGCAAAATTAATTTGGCTGAGTCAAATAAGAGTAACCAAATGGAAAGTCTAGGATCAAGTTTTCAATTGTTATATTGTGGCAGGTGTTGTTGTCCTGTATTACTTTTTCTTTTCTGATAAGTTGCAATTATGTAGTTTCAACTCCTTAATTTAATTGATTTAATATCCTTAGAAATTTAAATTTTAGGTGCAACAACTAAGAAGAGTAATTGTTTGTCTGTATTCATTTTGATTGGATTCGTGATAGTAAATGAAAGATGTCGAATTATGGAGCAACTCTGCCATATGATTGAGAGGAGCAATCATAAAGCAAGACTATTGAAAAGCATTATTATTTGTAATTTAAAATGGATGTCAGATTCCACAATTACTTTGTTGCAGCTTAGAAATGGTAGTAATTTAGGATTTCAATTTTTTAGAAACGGTAGTAATTTAGGATTGAAAAAATTGCAATATCGTGAGTACATATATGAAGATATAGAAATTGTAGGCAGTATAGCTCTTAAATAAGAAATGGCCTAAGCTTCTTGCAATGCTTATTATGATATGGATAAAAGTATGATCTTAAAATGATTTTTCTTTATTACCGACGCGAAATACTTTTTTATTGTAATTTTATTATTTACGTTGTATCTTTTTTGGTTACAAAGATAATAAAAAGGAAAAAAAATAGAAAAAAAAAGCTAACTGTTCCCTAAGGAAGAGAGTGTCAGCGGCGTCATTTCTAAAAAGATTGGTGAGATCGGCAGGGGGCGATTCATAAATAATAAGGTCATCATCAGAAGACGCTCCGAGCTTAACAAGGAAATCCACACATTGGTTCCGTGCATTATTTACATTGTATCTGTATCGTAACAACATTATTTTCTATGTTTTTTGAATGTTTTGTTTTCAATAATTATATAAAGTTTGCAAATATAATGTTTACAATCAAAAACTAACGACAACAAATTTAGGTGATTATTGTCCTCGATTTTCCCGCAAGCAGGTAGGTGAGTTCAGTAGCTCCCTCTTCTTTCATCGCCGCCGCAACCCCACTCCATTCCGCCGCCGCCTATCACCTGCTCCGCCTCGCCCCACCGTCTCTAGAATCTTCCAAATCCTCATTTCATTTTCTTTGTTCAACAACCTTCTAACTACCCAAATTCGAATCATTGTTAGTGGTTATGGCTATTGTAAATGAAGAAGATGTTCAACAAGAATTTAATCCACCGAAGAAGAAACCACCTACTGAAGATGAGAAGAGGAAGAAGAAAATTGTGGCTGGCAGTTTGATGAAAGCTTTGATTAGACCTGGTGGTGGTGCTGATTCTCGTCCTTCAGATGCTGACCAGGTTTGTTTCCGACCCAAACTCAAAAACTAATTCGGGTAATAGTCATTTTGGTCCAATGTTTAACGAGTAACCATAATAGTCGGTAGTTAAAATATTCTCTCAGTGCTGACATTAACTCTCTTCATATAAAGACTTATTAGACAGTAACTAAGTACTTATAGAAACCTGTATGACGATAAGTAAGTATATTGATGGACTACTATGACAGTATTGACTAAATTAATATTTTAACTATTTCGACTAACATGGTGCATAATTAGAGATTATTTTGAAATTTCGATACGGATTATTGTGGCCGCTTGTTACACATTCAACGCCTAAATGGACCATTACCTCAAAACTAATCTGTCCTCAATTATAAAATGTCAAGGACTAGTTTAAGTGTTTAAGTAATATTTTTTGGCTATGGCTAAATTGTACTGCGAGAAAATTGGGTCTTTGATTGTCAATTCAAGGTGTTGATAAAAAAAAATCAATTTGGGACACCTAAATTCGATAACTTTTTAAATGGTTAATGCAGTTCAGGTTGGAACCTGGTTAATGAGTTCACATATTAAATGGTTAATGTAGTAATTCGATGAATGGTTAATGATTATATTATTAAGATTGGATCACTCATTAACCATCATGTAAACTTAATTAACCATGAATTTGATTGAACATTATTAACAACGAATTCAGGCGCTCCAACTATATAAGTAGATTTGAATAATTGAGTATCAAGGTTAATCACATTTAAATTTGTGTTAATGAAGTTCAATTCCTATATATATATATATATATATATATATATATATATATTTACGAAATCTAACATTTAATTAACTACGTGTTGGAATTGCGTTATGTGTACCAAATTGATGTGCAAATAACATTTATGTTTTGGAATATTTATAGGTAAGCTAGAAATGGTTTGGTAATGCAGTCAATAATTGTAATAGGCAATGTATTATTGTTATATAGTGGATTGATGTTACACAATGTAATATAATATCATGTATCTCAGGTTATCTATCACTCCACAATTCGAACTTTGGATGGAGTAGTTGTGGAATCTACCCGATTCGAACATGGAGGTATGCAATTTTAACCTGCACGTGGACTTTTTTTTTTACGTCTATTAACTTGGAGGAATGATGATAGGTAGTGCTGTTGATTGTCTTGCTTTTTCTTCTGAAAAGTGACTGGTTTTTGTCTTGTGATTTCGGCAGTTGCTTACTTTATTTTTGTTTAGAGTTGGCACTTGGCATGGACAAAGTACTTCTCGAATCAGTTTGATTTGTCAACTGCTAGGGTGTGTTTAGTTACAGTTTGTAGATAAATTGGCTGGAATGATTTGGGAATACTAGATTCTTGTGTGTGGTGCAATCTCTGAGAAAAATATTTACTGTCATTATTGCTCCCTAGGAAAAGAAGATGCTCAAGATTTGCTTTTTTTTTCTTTTTCCCATGACTAAGGGTGAGTTTCTTACTTTCCATTGGGAACGTAAGTTGTTTTGGAACCCAGACAACTCTAACTTCCACTCCAACTTCCTCATACCACATTCTTTCTTCCATTTTTTAGTCTTTTTTGTTTGGTATGAACTGAAGAAATTTCTACAGTATTTTGTAACAAGTATTATAACCAAACATATTTGTTAATTTACCTGAGAATAACAAAAGCACCCTAGGGATTACAAAAGCTTGACTTATGTTCCTTGGTTTGAGAGTTTGAGACACAACTTTCTAATTTCTTAGAAGAACACCTGCTGTAGAAAATGTTGGAATTTGGAACAGCAGATCTAGTAGTTAAGTTTGAAGTAAAGATAGTATTCATGCTGTATTTTTGTCTTCTGCGGTAGACATAATTGATGGGCTAGACACTCATTTTCATCATTGCAACAGGCAAGGGAACACCGATAAGACATGTATTGGGTAAAAGCAAGATGCTATTGGGCTTGCTAGAAGGAATTCCAACAATGTTGAAGGGTGAAGTGGCAATGGTAACATACTACTATATATTAGTTGTTTTGTCTTTCTTATCTATACATTTTTCTGGTGGTTATTCTGAAATCATCTTGTCTTTATTTATAATAGAATCTTCATTGGTCTTAATATACTATGTTAGTGGTTTCCATTGGGGTCTGGCTTTGATGGATCTTTAGTTGGATATGAGGACAATTATAATCTGATGCCCTTTTCATTTTACTCATTTGCTTTCTGTTAGGTGGATATCTTATCCACTTAGTGATTTATTTATCTAATTTTTCACTTTAAAGGAGGATGAATTATCTATTTGTACTGAAATACTTTTTCAATTACTTCCAGTTCAAGATGAAGCCTCAGTTGCATTATGGTGAGGATGATTGTCCTGTTTCTGCTCCTGATGGTTTTCCTAAGGATGATGAACTCCATTTTGAAATTGAACTGTTAGAGTTTTTCAAGGCCAAGGTAAGGATGTGATCTTTGAGTTTCATTTTTTATGCCTTTTGTTTACATTCTCTATCTTCTTTTTATCCTGATGATTTTTGGGTTTCGTCATACTCTGACCACTTATTAGCTGATTGAGTTTTTTTAAACTGATTTTAAAGATATCCTTTTCATGTACGAAAAAGAGATTTCTTTTAAATTGTTTATCTTTTTTTACACTCTACAGTTTTGTATTATCAGTTTTGCTCATCCTTACTTTTCTCTTCACTAATATTGTTGGTGTTTCTTAGTACTGCAGTACTGGTTTTTAGATTTATTTGTTTTTTTCCTTGTTTTCAGAGTAACTGCTTATGGTGATCAAAGTCTTTCTTCTAACCCTCATTTGTTGCTTTTGTTTATATTTTCAGGTTATCACTGATGATTTGGAAGTGGTTAAAAAGGTATAAGTGTCTAGAATGTATGACTGCATGATTAATACATTTATTGTGTTTGTGTTCCCATTATCTTGGATGGCTCATAAAATGGAAAATGTGAATGTCAGAACAAAAGAACAAATAAAGGAAAAGAGTTGTGTTGTGTATAATGCAAATGTTCAATATATGTTCAACATGAAAAATTGGAAGTTGACATCCTTATTTTTGGATTTTCTATCTTTCATAATTTCATATCGTGATTTTAACTTGTGGTTGTGATTGCATTAAAGGGAATCTGGGTGTTATACAATTCACACCATAGCTGGGTTTAGGATAGGTCATATGGATTATGGGTCTATTGTAGATAGCTATACCTGACATTTACAAGATATTGATTTGACGACCTGAACCTGTGATATCCAGTCACACAGAAGAAACTCCAACCTTTTAACCCAAGGCTTCCCTCTGTTCTCCTGGTTACATTGCAACTACCAAATTGTTGGTCAATGTGATCTAGAACTGCAACATTATTACTTCAATTGTGGTTGTAGACCTTGATTTAAAACACTGCTTCATGCAGGAAGCCTGTGAGTGCATTTTTAATGACGATATTCTTCTGAAAGAAATATTTATAAATTTCCCTGTTTCATATCATGATTGAGTTCAATGGTTTTGACGCGTAGGTATTGATTTATAATCTTGTAGACATTCACAGGAGATTGTTTTGGAAAATTGGATTTGTATCATAGTATTTCTAAAAAATTTGGCAAAATTTGATGTCACTTTTATATGTTTTTACATGTTGTGTTTTTGTGTTTATGTTTTGTGCTCAACAAGTCATAATTAGAAAGGAGGAGTCAATCAAGAATAACATCCCTTTTTGCAGAAAGGTGTACATTTTTTCACCAGTCAACTTTCTTTTAGTGTAGGTTGTACGTGAAGGGGAGGGCTGGGAATCTCCAAGAGAACCTTATGAAGTGAAGGCTTGGTAAATCAAATATTTGCTTCCACCTTGTTCATGTAAGGAAGTATAATGCAGTGGTGGAAGTCTCTGATGTTTTTTGTCTTGTCATTTACAGGATTTCAGCAAAGACTGTTACTGGGGAATTGATCATGTCACGCACAGAAGGAGAACCATACTTCTTCACATTTGGAAAATCAGAGGTAGTTAAACCACTTCACAACTTGTTTTTTTTATAATGCTATTATGGTGGAATAACTTGCACTGATGGTAGCTGGCCACTCCTAGCGTGCCAAATATTTCAGCTATGATCTGATATGGCTGTGCCCAAACTTTTTATTTCCTGATTCCACATGTGAAGCAGCTCCCCCAAGATAAATACAAATGACAATAAAGTTATTTATTTTCTAGGCATTGTTGTGTTGGCAATATCTTACATAGTGCTTTAATATTGAGTAGCTTTCTACCCCTTGCATTTGGTGATTACCCTGCTGATACACTCAGGTACCTAAAGGTCTTGAAATGGGGATCGGAACAATGGTTCGAGAAGAAAAAGCTGTTATATATGTTACAAGTCAGTATTTAACTGAGTCTCCTCTGATGCCTGTTATTGAAGATTCTGAAGTCCAGTTTGAAGTGGAGCTTGTTCACTTTATTCAAGTGAGCATGATCTTCCTTGCTAATGAATTTTTTAACTGTTGTGTCATGTATGTATTGTATATAGTAAGATATACTATGCTAAAAAATTACTTTTTCTTGGCATTCTCCAATCATTATATACTGTACTAATTTTACTGTGGCATTCGTTCATTTAACTCTGAGTTCTCTATTCTTACCTGATTTCTAACATGTATGAAATGTGGTAGCTTTTGCATTCCTTAAACATGGTGCATTAGTTTGTATGATAAGCACTGAAAGGTTTTGGTATTGGGGCTTGGAAATATACTCCCTTGAATTTAGAGATTTCCCTTTCTAGGCTTTATGGAAAACCCATTTGGTAACACTATTTTATAAAACTCAGACATGGCTATGGGAGCTTATTATTATCATACAAAAGTAAAAATGTTAAAAATAAAGTAATACTAAATTTATTGAAAGATAAATACTTTTTTTTTGGTCAAGTAGCCCAGTGGCCAAAATTCCACCCATTAAGGTGAATAAGTGGGGAGTCCAGGGTTAGAACTCCGGCCCCTGCATATTGCGATGCCCCTACCAACTTAGCTATGCTCACGGGGACGAAAGATAAATACCTTTAATCTATGAAATAAAAGTTACCCAAGTTACGAGGCATTTTGGTACAGAAAAATAAGGATAGACTTAATGACAGATTTGAATTACTCCACAAATGAGAAAACGAAAGGTTGTATACTGCATAACTTCTAGGGTATGCCAACTTCCTTGTCCGAAGGCCCTATAAAAGTCACTCACCGAATGTCCTCTTCCCTACCTTTCCTCCCTTCACCACTCTTTCTAACTATTCCCATTCCTACCCTCTTTTCTTGATTGGCATGGTTTTTACAACTCACGTCCTTCTTCTGCCCCTTACTCGTGTCTCCGTGTTGCATAGGAACACCTAGCACCCAACAGCCCTCCCGGAAGGGGGGCAGAGCAAAAAAGAGCAAAACACTGCAGGTGGAATGTACTTAACTGATACAAGAGGAGGACGTAAAGGTGATTGGGATAGACCCAGGGTGTGGAAGAAGTTACAAAGAAAGGTAAAGACTCAGAGGGTAACACTATTAGAGATTAGATACATTCTCAGAGTAGGAGAATAACAACAATAACCTTTTTGGAATCGAGTATAACCCAAAATGATATATTTGAGACACCGAACACAATTTTTCAATCAGGATAAAGATTACTGACAAAACAAATTCCCAAAGATCCCGCAATTCATTCGACTCGCATGATTTTATATGTTGAATCGCGATTCTGAGTACCATGGCGGAGTTAACTTTTCTTGAAATACTTGTCTTGAGTTAACTTTTCTTCAAATACTTTGCTTTTAATAAACTTTGCAAGGAGGATGAATAATCGGAAAAGTTACTAAATTAATTGTCCAATATTTTGTACATGAAATGTGGATTTTGTCATGATTATAGACATACATAAATTTGTATGTACTATAATTTCTCTCTTCATAGTCATTCAGAGACCTGGATTTTATCCTTTGTATTATTATTTGTGTCTGAAACACGTGCTTTTGTGTTTTTAATTATTTTCTTCGACCAAGATGTTTAACATGTGAATTTTCTTGCTGGAAATATATCAACAGGTGAGGGACGTGCTTGGAGATGGGCGCCTGATAAAACGTCGGATTCGTGATGGAAAAGGTGTGGATTAAGAATATAGTTATTTACTAGTAGCATTCTTACAAGGAGCACAGTGATTATGGGGCCCTTCATGATTTCTCTTTAGCCAAATAAATAAATAAAAAGCAAAGAAATAGAAAATAATGTTGTGGAAAATGCTTGGCTCATGCTTGAGTTATACTGTTAAGATGCTTCAATTATACAAATTCAGTATTTACCTTTCCTTTTCTCAGTTTTCATTCCTTTTATTTTTGTAAAATGGTATGCAGGGAGACGGAGCCAAATTTTAATTCTTATGCTTACATTTACAAAGTTTATGTACCAGTTGATCATTTATGTTCTAATTTTTTTTAATGATATTGTATTTTGTTTGTAAACAATAGGTGATTTTCCAATGGATTGCCCCCTTCATGACAGTCTACTTCATGTTCATTACAAGGGTACTGTTCTCAATGAAGAAAATAGGATTTTCTATGACACGAGAGTTGATAATGATGGCCAACCATTGGATTTCTGTTCTGGAGAAGGACTTGTGAGTTTACAATTTAAGCATAAACCAACCAACGTTCCATTTTACTTTTATTATTTATTTTATTAAAGGTTTTGTGTCTGAAACTTCCATGTGTGATCACTTATTTAAAATGTTTGCCTTTCATTTTCATGCTCTTCATGCAAATAATGAACATTTACACTGGTTTTTTTTTTTTTTTATAGGTACCAGAGGGATTTGAATTGTGTGTTCGTCTGATGCTACCTGGAGAGATGGCTCTTGTCACATGTCCGCCAGACTATGCTTATGATAAGTTTCCAAGGTTGTTGATGAAATTTTAGGTTTCATAAAGGATTGAATATGTTCTTTATGTTTTAATCCACTGTCAGTTTGTTCAATGATGCTTCATGACACTATAGGCATGCTATTTATTTTATTTTTTTATCAGGCCTTCAAACGTTCCTGAGGGTGCTCATATTCAATGGGAAATTGAGCTTCTATCTTTTGAAATGCCAAAGGTAATTTGAAAAAATATTTAGTTAATTTCTAGTTATTTACTATAGTGGATGCACATTTACATGTGGCAATAATAGGACCAACAAAAATGCTGTGGTATTGAATGTTCAGTAAAGTACTGACAGTAGCAAAAACAAGTTTGGCAGAAATTAGAATGCTTAAATGTCATTTTTGCATTGATTTTTAAATTAAGAATATTTTTTGGTGGAGTTAGGTCTCCATACAAATATTCACTTATGAGATAGTTTTCAAGTTTAGATGAAATACAACTGCTCTATGAAATAAAACAGCAGGTGATTAATCACATGTGTGAGATTTAATATTTTCTTATGTAACAATAATTAGCTTACACAACTTAATAACCCTCAACCCGTTTTGGTTTCTATTTTACATGCTGTTTACTGAACTCATTAATATGCCTTATACATTACGAACATAACCCCTATTACAGGACTGGACAGGAATGGACTTTAAAAGCATAATGAACGAAGCTGAAAATATCAGAAACACGGTATGCAAATGAACCTACACAAGTTTCTACATATGGTTGGTCTTCTATTACTGGTGTTTTGATGGTACAAGACATGATTGTCAAACATGCTTATGTACATGGCGTATGTGTGTTTTGTGCAAAGTATGGAACTAGGAGCTAATATGCTACACCTTTTGTAAATAAGCTTTCAATTTCAATTTTGCAAATTTTAATTTTAATCCTTAACTTAAAGATATCACCTTTCTGATCAATCAATGAATTAGTTTTCTGGCTTGGCTGTAGTCCCTTTATTTTAGGCTAATATCTTTGAAAATTTAAGTGGAGAGGTTTTTATTGAAGATAAATAAATTTGTATAGATTGGTTTTGATAGACAGCTAAGTTACTTATAGTTGCAATTAATGCATTTTAAAGCAATTGAAGATTAGTTGACAATGTGATAGGACTGGATCAGAATATAGATAAAGAAGTGATTATGGGCAGAAATTCAATTACACCCTAGGTATTTGATATGGGAGCTTCTGCAGTGCAGTCAGGAAACTGACTTTTTTGAAAAAGTTAATTTTGATCTTAATGTTTGATTCATTTTTAAATTGTTGATTACTGATTAATGATCAATAGTAATTCATCTAGTAATGCTTGCAACATCTTGG
>Ga0315914_1011181_pt1 | contig 10876 bp, 5 predicted proteins | sample MpolenodulesMG_FD_203920 | JGI IMG/M metagenome (GOLD analysis project Ga0315914, IMG submission 203920) | Medicago polymorpha root nodule microbial communities from Los Angeles, California, United States - elongated nodules | ecosystem: Host-associated > Plants > Roots > Nodule | place: USA... | reverse complement strand
CATTTGGTTCATGAATTTCTGGGCTTGGTTCTTGATGTTCATCATGAACAACCTTCTGAACTCTGTCCAACCTTCTGAACTCTTTTTAACTTTCTGAACTCTGACTGAATTCTTAAGTCTTTATGTCCTTTGATTTGAAACTTGTTCCTGTCTTAACTAACCACTCAAGAGCACAAGTTAAATACCAACAAATTAATCAAAATCCTATTAATTCCTTAATCATCAAGGTTTGTTATCTTTAAAATCAATTAGGGATTTTGCCTCAACAGATATGTAAGAGTTTAATGTCATTTTTTTGTTACTAAAGGAGTTTGACATAGTTTGTAAAAGAAAAAATAGTTTAATATTGACAGACTTATCTACCAATGTAAAATGTTACTGAAGGTGAGAAAAACACAAGAAGGGGGGTTGAATTGTGTTTGCCTTTTCTTCGTTTTCTTCTACTGAAGTCACCGATCAGAAGCAGATAGAGTTCAACTTCTGAAGTGATAATCAGAATCTAAATGCAGCGGATAAAAACAGAGAGAGAGAAGAAAGACACAAAACAATTATACAGGTTCCTTCCACAAACCGGAAGTAGTCATGTCTCCCTTGCACTTCCAAGGAGATTTCACTAAAAATATAATATCTGATTACAACTGCTCACTGCTAAAACTAGAAAGAGACTTCAAATTACTCAAGCACAACTGCAAGAGATTTCCCATGCTCCTGAACTAAATCAAGAGACTTCCTATGCTTAAGCACACAAGCAAGAGACTTCTATTTAAACAGAATTACAAAGAAATTTGTTTGAGGTTGAACACTTGATATACAATCAGTGGTGTTCATAATGCAAATCAGATACAGACTCTTAAGACTCTAGAATTTCTAAGATATGAACTTTGATAACAAATTATAAGTGAACTTTTGATGCAGAACAATTTCAGCAGAGTTTTGACACTTGTAAAATTGTATGCGTCTTTTCTTAACAGCATGTCTTCACTCCTTTATATAGAGGTGTGAAAGAGACGTTGTGAATTGCCAGCACATCAAAAAGAGTCGTTTGAAGCTTGATCAAATCACTAATGATCTTTTGCCTAATTTGGTTGTTGTCCTAAGAAGGATCAATTTCAAAACCATTCCAAGTCTGGAGGAACACTGGTGCAGGCATAGTTGTTGTTCTTGTCTTATTGCAGACACAAATCAGAGTAGTGGAGATAGTGGTTGTACACTTCGTACAATTGTCCGTTTTCAACACTCTCCAACGAAAAAGCATCCAATGCCTTCAAATCCATTTGAGTTAGCCGTTGCTTCATTCTTCCAGTCTTCTGCAATGCCAGAAGTGATTAAATCATTTGAACATCCTTTGAAGCTTCAATTCTCTCAGCTTCTGATGATCTTTAGATCTTCTGATGAAATCTGCTTCTGGTGATCTTGCTTCTGATGACGTCAGCACTTCAGGAGCACTTTGTCTTCAGAACCTCTTTTCTTCATATGCTTCAAGCTTCCTACTTGTTGATTCCATTGCTCTCATTTGTTCTTCCAGAACCTATGCTTTAAAAGAGACACTAAATTTTTGTCTATGGTTGTGCTCTCGATTTTTGGTTTATGGCATAATGCGGTAAATAAATTGTGGTGTCGGTGCATCTTTTACTATATGAGTATTACATAGTCCCTAAATACATGCTAAAACTTCAAGGAAAAATAAATGACAAGGAAATAAAATGCATGAATTAAATTACATCAAAACCTAAATACACACTAATAAAATGATGATAATAAAATAAATGACAAGAATTAAATATGCATGCAACCATTTTAAGCACAAATTAAATAAAGTAGAGACAAAATAAACTTCAATCAAATGACAAACCAACAAGTTAAAAAATGATGAAAAAACAAATGAACAATAATAAACATTAAAAAGTTAAGAAATAAAAAAAATGAGAGTGTAAAAATTATAGTGTAAATAAGTGAAAAGGTAGTAGAAATACATAAAAGAAAATAGGCTCAGCACTGAACAAATCTGGACCGTCTGATGAATCAGAGGGTCCAAATTTAATCACAGTATTTTCATCACAACCACTAGATCTCATTTGATCAGGATCAAAGAGTTCAAAATAAAAGAACACGATGGGGATAAAAAAGTTTTAACATAGAAATAAAGAGGAGGTAACACAGGGGCCGTCAGATTTGAAGGTATATTAAATACCATGGATCCATGTGCACAAAAGCATTAAAAAAAACATACTATAAATTCGAAATCCAACAAAAAAAAACACATAACACAAAAATACCCCTCTCTCTAAGTTAAACTTAGAGAGAGGAGCTCTCCCTTCTCTCTAAAACAAACACATCAGAGAAGATGAAGATGCAGTGGTCGTTGGTGCTCCGATGCGGTGGTCGGCCATAGCACCCCCGCGTCGGAGCTTTTTTTTAAATTTTTTTTTGAAATTTTTTACACAAGTCGACTCCTCTTCTTCTTCTCTGTTCGAATCCACACTCAAAATTTCAAACACAAGTATATATCGACCTAGATCTACAAATGAAGGTTCAGAAAAGATGAGAGCAATTACCCCTTCTTTCGAATCGGAGAAGGTTAGATCTACTGCTTCAGATTCGGATTCACTTCTTTCTCGTTAACTTCTTCCGATCCGGTTCGAACCCTAGTCCGTTCACATCCCTCTCTTTCACGATCTGAAGCTTGCGTTATTATGGTTCACGAATTCGAGATCCAGAAACGGGTTTGGTTGGATTCGGTTTGAATGATGAGGATTCGGTTTTGGTTTATGATTCATGTTGCTGTTGGTTTGAACAGAGGTCGATTGTGAATCGATTGTTGTCGTTGTTGTTGATTTGTGGATGTTTTTGCTTGCTGGAAATTTTCATGTTCATGTGTTCATAGTCTCATTCTTATGATTTTTGCTTTTGATCTTAGAAAGGATGAGAGAGAAAACAGGTTGGTGTTTGTGTAGTAAAAGCTGCGGCTACAGTGAATTTTCTCTGACCCATCTGACTGCAGCTAATGATTGCTTAAATAGTGACAGACTAGGGTTGTGACCGATACATACATGGACGAAAATGCCCTTAGGCTGGACAGCAAGACACAAAATGCATTTGGACCTTGGACAAAAATTAAATCAAAATGAGATAATGACAATAATAAAAAACGAAAATGACTTTAGAAATAAAATACAACACTAATGTAAAAATAAAATAAAAGTGGTAAAAATAAAATAATAAAATTTAAAACCGTCCCTTTCGGTAACCAAATGAGGTATTTTAAAATACCTCTCTGCCGAAATTTCGTCTGAGACGATAAAACTACTCGACTTTTTAAAATACGAATACAAAACTTTTTAACTGATAAAAAACGAATAAAAATCTAAAATACGAACAAAAAAGTTTTAAATATCTAAACACGAAACAAAAAAGGATTTAATTGCTTACAAAGCGAACGAAATTTTTTAACTTGTCTATGGTACAAATAAAACGTTTAAATACTCTAAAAACGAATAAAAGAACGTGTAACTTGTCTAAATATAAAGCAAAGATTCGAACCGTTCAAAATACGAATAAAGACTTTAGAATACGAATAAAAATTTCCAACTGGTCAAAATTTGGGGTATGAAATGGTCCTGCACACTTGAACAAATATTAGCATGTCCAATTGACAATTTTTAATATCTTGTTATCATCAAAACTCAAAGGGTAATGTTAAACACATTTTGTTCCAACAGTTACTACCTCTGTACCTAATTATAGGGTTCATTTGACAAATAACGGGAATTAAAAAAATTAATAATAATAATAAATTTGTTTGTAATTACTATTGTTTTTACAAATTTATCCTTGAAGAGAGATAGTTAGTTTATGTTTTCAATATAGTATTTAATGTTGATTGAATAAAAAGATATAAATTAAATTTGGGTAAGTTGGTAAAGAATTAATTAATGTAGTTGGTAAAGAATTAATTAATGTAATTGGAAACACCAAAGAGATCTTATAGAAAGAGACAAAAAAAATCTCAAAAGGGTCTTGTATTTAGGGACGGAGGTAGTATATACAATTAACAAATCATATGTTTGACTTTAAAAATAATCATAATAAAGGATCCTCTCCATTTATCAAAATAAATGGAATATACAATTTGGAGAGAGATAGACAAAAAAAAAGATTGTACTCCCTCCGTCTCTAAATAATAGTCGTTTAAGGTTTATGCACGATTATTAAGAAAATGGTTAATTGTGTTGATTTTGATGGTAAAATTAGTATCATTTACTAAACGACTCTTATTAATTGTAGTTAGTGGAGTAGTTAAGTTGGATCAAATTCAATAAATAAGGGTATAATAATGGGAAAAAATAATAAATGATGCATTGATATTCTAAAGTAACAATTATTTTAGAAAAAAGAAAAATGGGTAAAGAGACAATTGTTGTGAGACACAGGGAGTAAATGCTTTCAATAAATGGATCCCGTCATCATTAATTATTGAATACTTTTTCCAAGATTTTGTGTCTATATCTTTTTAAATGGAGGAACGAATTGTAAATGGAGAGATCTCAACTCTTAAAAATGTGACTATTAACGTTAATATAGATAATAGTATTTAGAACAGATATTATTTTGCCTTTACAAAAAAAAAAAAAAAAGTCAAGCATTTTTAAAGATATGATGATTATAATTGATAGATAGTTTGATAAGTATTTACAACATATATTATTTTTTCTTTGAAAAAAATATCGTATAGATAATGATCACAACTTTGAATCCACTTGAATTGATTTGATGGTATTGGTTGAAATCTAAAAATGTGCTCCTTTTAACTTGTCAAGTTCAATGAGTTTAGCATCGAAATTCATACGTACACGCCCTAAGTGCTGAAAAATGTGGAATTGCAGGCTCAAAACTGCACCCTAGCATATAAAAAAAAATTGCAATATTTTAGCATATGAGTTCTACTTAGGGACATTCTTTAAGCTTTCTACAAATTTTATTTAATTCTGCAAAAGTTTTACTAAATTCAAAGTCAATCAATTTTTTAAGTCAATGGTATAGGGACCTAACTGATTTAAGGTTTAACCAATCAAATTACTTAATCTGGTCCAATTTTATAACTACAATTGAGTGAGTGAGAATCATACTACAAATTACTCCTCTGTCTCAAAGAAACTGGTCTATTCCTAAAAAAAATGTCTTAAAATGATTGATTCTTTTTAATTTTCAATACCATACATTAATTTTATTTTTTTTCATTGTACCATCTAATTAATAGTATTAGTTTTTTTTTTTGACAAAAATAAAACAATATTCATTCATTCCAATCGATAGATTATATCAAATACAAACATCGCTAAAAACGTAAAGGGTGAACCTGCGAACAAACTCACAGCACCCAAGTTAATAGCACAAAATGGCAAAATGCCTACAAATAATATGATAAAACCTAAGTCATCGAAATTCACATGCTTCTGGATCTTCAACGTTGACGCCCAAATCATTGGTTGAATTTGTAATTGACTGATGCCGATCTTTCAATAGAAAATAAACGAACACCGCGATAAGACGCGAATCAAACGTCGCACAAGACGACGAACAACACAACGCCGCACTTAGACGACGAAATCACAAAAAAACACAATAGAAAAGACTTGATATGTGTGAAAATCACTTATTTAGATTGAAAGAAAAGGGAAAAAAGATGTCGAGGGGTGATTCTAGGTCAAAAAATGACCTAAAACCACCCCTCCTTGATGAACGAAGGAGAAAGAAAGTTTAGAGAGAAGTTGAAGTTTCTCTCACTAGAAAACTAGAACACACTCACTTCTAATTAATAGTATTAGTTGCATGACTCTCAATTCAATATCATCTATTTTTTTTTCAACCAAAAAAAAAATATCATCTATTTTACATTGAAAATAAAAATGAAAACACAAACATGAAAATGGTAATTTAGTCAAAATATTCTTCTCTCTTTTTCATTTAAACATTTTTCTTAATGTATACAAATTGATCAACATTTTTCTTATTTTAGAAAAGAGAATTTTGTTTTGTTCCTTTTTCTCATAACTAAATTATGTAGATTCCAACCTCATAAGGGTATCCTTGTTGGTCACGTATAGTAGCAACAAGCTGGAATTCATGACTTCAATTTTCTAGTTAGTCACTATTCTCATCTAGTTACTCCTGAGTTTGCAGATTTTCCTTGTTGAAAGTTAACCTCGAACGATTTATTCTTCCTTGAAGTATGCTTATACTTTCTTGCATGCATAAAAAGAGATCGGTTGCTACTGATCCTAAGATTTTGTTTAACAAGGTTTGGAATTGAACTGGTCCAGCCAGTGTTATTTCTTTGGAAGATTGTTAATGGTCAACTGATGACCAGTGACAAATGGAGGTGTGAGATGACTGACAACAATACTTCCACAAGGTGAATTCAAAAATTAACTTGGCGTGAGCAAAACTTTTTATATGAGAAATGATATTTGAACAGCTATTTTTTGACAACTTTATTTCTCATACTTACATTGTGTTTTTATTTTCTCTCTATCGCTTTGGTTTTTGTGCCACTATACCAAAATTTCTTTGTATATTTGGTTGGTTGTCCAACAAGTTATCCCAACAAAAGATTGTTCAAATAACATTCTTATTTTTATATATGTACTAGTAGTTGATATGGTGAATTCTAAAAAGATTTTTGTTCTTCCCCCAACACAAAACACTCGCGCCCTGCAGCCATTCCGAAAATGCCTTTGCGCTAGTTAAACAAGGCAGAACACCTCATTTCCTCATTTCTCATCTAAAATCTCAAAAACCTCTCTCAAATCACCCAAAACCAAAAATCCTTCAAGTTCAAATCAAACAACACTCCAATAACAAGCAAGTTTTCATAATCAAACATCATTAACCTTTTATGTTTATATGTTAGATTTTTTCTTTTAAATTAGAAATTTTTTAGATTTAGGGTTTGTTTAAATTTTGTTTTTTTGGCAAGAAATCATACAATGTTTACATGAAAATGACTTATGTTGCTTAAATGTTTAGATGTTTGCATGTTTATGTTGTAGGTTTTGAGTTTTAGAGTATTTTTTTAGATTTAGGGTTTGTTGAAATTTTGATTTTGCTTGCAAGAAATGATACAATGTTACATGTTGCATGTTAATGTTGTAGTTATGAGTTTTAGGTTTTATGAATGAGTTTTTCATTGATTGTTTTTAATTTCTTATTGTGCAGATTTGAAGCAATGGCCGGGTGGATCGACGTTCATGCACAATTCAACGGCGGAGAACCTCAGAGGTTGAAGGTTCGGTGCCTTCATGTAACGTTAAGAGGTCTCAAGGATCAACTGAATGAATTCAACCAAGGAGTCAACCCCAGAGACACAAGGAGGGTGAAATACGTTCGGTATAAACGTCAAACGCTCGACGAGAGGAGAATATCATTCTCTTGGGTGGAATTAACGAACGACGAAAACGTGAAGAACATGTTTTGGGAGGACAGCATGTTCCAGTGGATCGATATGCGGGTAACGGTACTGAGATCAACTGAAGATATTATCAACAATCTGATTCCTCCAAAAGATCGTGATTAGGTAGGGAAATGCACCATCGAACTACAACAATTGTACACCGGCACCTTCGAATCCTTCTTTTTACTAGAACCATCACAACTTTATTCGAATTCACGCTGAATTTAATTAGGCCTTTTTTCAACTTTTTTTAATACGTAACTTTATTCAAATTTATTCAATACGCAATTTTTATTTTAATTCATGTTGAATTTATTCACGCTGAGTTAAGTGGCGCATAGTGGCTACTTTTTTTTTTAATTTATTTACTATATTCAAATTATTTTATTTACTTTATTCTAAATTATTTGTTCACTTTATTCTAAATTATTTATTTTCTAAATTAACTGTTCACTTTATTCTAAATTATTTATTTGCTATATTTTAATTTATTTATGCACTTAAAATAAATTCGAAATTAGAAAATAAATTCGATTTTATTCGAATTCAATATTTATTCTAATGTATTTATTCATTAAATACAAAATTAGAAAATAAAAGCAAATATAGATAAAAAGGAATGAACAAAATTGAGGCATATAACAACATCTCATTTGATTAATAGAATTCATACAATACAATAATTTATTCGAATTTATTAAATCTACTTATTTTCTTATTACTCTCTTGGGGTAAAAAGTGACTGGTCTTCTTGGGGTAAAATAGTGAGCAACCTTCTTTGGGAAAATACATCATCAACCCTTGGGCTAAATTTAAATCTGGTTCTTTTTATACCCCAAGAAGATTCTTTTTACCCACGGTAAAAAGTTTATGGGGTAAAAAGAAGCAAATTTAAAATTACACCAAGGATTGATCACTTTTTCAAGTCGGCTACTCACTATTTTACTCCGAAGAAGTTTGATCACTTTTGCCCCCAAAGAGAAAAGAGACTATTGAAAAAAAAAGAGAAGAGAAATAGAGGAAGAGAGTGAGGAGGGGGAGAAAGTGATATGGTGTGAGGAAATAGGGAAGTATGGAGAAGTATTTATAAGTGAGAATGGTAGTATAAGTTATAAACATCATTAATGTGGTCAAAAAACGTGTCTAATTGGTAAAAAAACATGTTGATTGCATGTTGAAAAACTGACCAAAGATAAAAAAAAAAACGTTTGTTCTTCAGCTCTGACCACCGGCCAACGTGTGTGAGTTAACTCGCGCACATGCCAGTGGTGCGTGACTTAAGTCACGCAGAGATTATAAGGTGCTTGAGTTAAGTCACGCAGCGTGCTTAATTCACGCAGCGTGCTTAATTCACGCAGGGGTATATTTGGAAAGGCTACAGGACGCGAGTGTTTTGTGTAGGGGAAGAACATAAATCATCTAAAAAATCTATAATTGTTTTTTTCAATTGTGAATCCAACAAGTGTGTGAATTTACTTTCTAATAAGGGTCATTTTACCCCCTTTGAATGGAGTTATTGTAGACTCGGTTTTAATCTTCGCTTGACGTTAGAGGATGATTTTTTGTTAGTCTTGTATACCCCGGTTACTATTATAAGCAAAATTAAATATTTTAGATTTATTTATTAAATGATGTCTATAGTCTATAATAAAGACTATATAATCATTAATTGAAAGAATCTAAAATATAGATTTTTACTTATAATAATGGTCGGATAGTATAATCTGTTACTTCATTATTATAAAAAAAATATATATAATAATTGAACTCAACTCGACATGAGCGAGAATGTGGAACTGATTTAGCTAAGTAAATTAGAGCATGAATAAGTTCAAGTTACTTGGTTATTTTACAACTCAACCCAATAGAAATATGGTTTAACTTTTGTTGGCTCTTCGAGTCGAATACTGATAAGTTCTAACCAGATGTTATTTGGAGAGTATTTTGAGTCACTCGCTTAGTTTGTTTCTTTCAATTTGAAGTTGTTTTTGGTGTTATTTTAAATAAATTATTCTTCCATTTAATAAGGTGTTTATGCTTTCATTGTTTGATCAACTAGACATTCTGCACGGTTTTGTTTGTTTCATACCGAATTTTCTCGAGGTTTCTTTTTCTATGGATGCAATTTCTCTAAACTTTTTTCGCTAATATTTCAATCCATCTTGGTGTATTTTGGTCTCTCTTTTTGTTTGAATCTATTTGAGTGAACTTTCTGGAACTTTTCGTTTTCTCCAACAGTAGTCGCTGATTATAAATAGCCATAATCTTGGATTTATTGTTGATTCATCTTTCAAAAGAGTTAGATCTTGAGATTTGGGGGACAATTCTTATGATCGAACAAGTGTTAGGGTTCCATTTTTTTTGATTATTTTTTAGCCATAAAAATGTCTACAATCTATTTAATAATTATAATCTCAAAATTGAATAATGAGCCTGCAATTGTTAGTCAGAAGCATCCATTGAACAGACTCATTGTGTTTTACATTGCATTGATATGTTTTGTCAATCTTCGGGGCAAAAAATTAATAGACAAAAAACTCAAGTGTATTTTTTCAAGAATGTTGACAACCAACTTCGGGAAGATATTATTCAACATACGGGGTTTATCCAGGTTAACAGTTTGGGTAAATATCTTAGGGCGAATATAGCACCAGGTAGAACTTCAAGAGGTCATTTCAACCATATTATCAACAAAATTAAAAACAAGTTTAGTGGTTGGAAACAACGATGTTTAAGCTTGGTAGGTAGAATCACTTTCAAAATCTGTCATCAGCTTCATTCCTTACTATCACATGCAGTATGCTAAGATCCCTAAAACCATATGTGATGAGATTGAACAAATTCAAAGAGGTTTTGTGTGGGGAGACTCGGATCAGAGGCGTAAAGCTCATTTGGTAAGTTGGGATGTATGTTGTCTTCCGAAGATGCATGGCGGTCTTGGTTTCAAGCAGACTCATCATATGAATGAGGCATTCCTTATGAAAATGATATGGAATCTTATCAAGCAGCCAGGTAAGCTCTGGTGTAGAGTTCTTTACAGGAGTGAATTTTTAACAACCTTAATAAAAAAAGGGATTGGAGATAATCCTGCTACTTGGCAGACTACTTTCATGACAACATGTTGGTATTTGAGGAATTGGCGAAACAAATCTATTTTTGAAATAGGATTTCAAAGACCATGCAATCCAACACTGCTAATTCAAAAGTTTACTAGAGAAATAGAAGACAATACAGAGCTGGTGCATAAAAGTCCGCATCAAAAGGAAACTGTATACATCGGTTGGGTGTGACCTCAGATTGGTTGGGTTAAGCTTAATTGGGATGGTGCTTGAAAGGGATCTGGTACTCTTGCAGGGTGTGGAGGGCTTCTTCGAGACTCTGATGGCAGATGGATCAAAGGCTACTTCAAGAAGATTGGAATGTGTG
>Ga0315914_1011179_pt1 | contig 10878 bp, 2 predicted proteins | sample MpolenodulesMG_FD_203920 | JGI IMG/M metagenome (GOLD analysis project Ga0315914, IMG submission 203920) | Medicago polymorpha root nodule microbial communities from Los Angeles, California, United States - elongated nodules | ecosystem: Host-associated > Plants > Roots > Nodule | place: USA... | reverse complement strand
GGCATATTCGTATGGAGAGGGAATCACCTTTAATGCAAGGTACCGGATAAGGAGGTTCTTCCGTCGGGGGAGAGCGAGAACCCCCTACTGCAGCCGCAAAGGATTTTGGTGGAGCGGTGATCACTTGCGCAACTGTAACTATAGCCGAAGTAGAGGCTGCTGCTGTTGGAATGATATGTACCGGAACTGACGGCAGAGAGGCCGGGACTGCCAATTCCGCTTGCCAATCAAACGGCATGGCAGTAGTATCAACAGTCAGACAAATTCGAAAATCAAAAAATTGACTGTAGAAATTGGGGAACACGATACAGAGTGTTCGAATTCACGTAATTGAGTGTAGACCTGTTATGCACATGAAATTGTGTCTTGCGATTAAGAAAGTACCTCAAGCACTAAATTAATTCACGTAGCCAAAAAGGATAGATTGGTATCAATTGAAAAGCAAACAATTGAAAAGTTGAAAAAACACTGATTGAATCAATTGACGGCGGCGCTCTCATGAGGTAGCTCTCCCATCTCCCACTTTATTAAATATCTCAATTAATATTTATATGATAAGACATAATTGAATGATCGTGTAAATCCTTTCTTTAAAACTTACTTAGTTAAATCCTTTCTTTAAACCAAATCTTTTGAAATACAAAATAATAACAATTTTTCAATTTTTGCTCGCGTCCAGCATCCTTGCCGAAAATACTCTTGCGCTAGTTAAGTAAGCAAGTATTAAATTCTGTGCTACTTAACTAACGTTGCGTTAGTTAACTCACGCTACTTGTTATTTATATACTTTATTTGAACTCACTTTTTTTTAATTTATTTACTATATTCAAATTATTTTATTTACGTTAGTCTAATTTATTTATTTACTTTATTCTAATTTAAATTATTTTATTTATTTACTATATTCAAATTATTTATTTACGTTATTCTAATTTATTTATTCACTTTATTCTAATTTATTTATTTTCTAAATTATTTGTTCACTTTATTCTAATTTATTTACTTTATTAAAATTAATTAATTTATGTTAATCTAAATTATTTATTTACTTTATTCTAATTTATTTATGCACTTAAAATAAATATTGATTCGAATTTTTTCATTAAATAAATACAAATATAAATAAAAGAAAATGAACTAAATTAATATTTATTCGAATTTATTCATTAAATACAAAATTAGAAAATAAAAGCAAATATAAATAAAAAGAAATGAACAAAATTAATATTTATTCGGATTTATTCATTAAATACAAAATTAGAAAATAAAAGCAAATATAAATAAAAAGAAATGAACAAAATTAATATATATAACAACATCTCATTTTATTAATAGAATTCAGACAATAATTGATACATTTATTCGAATTCACTAAATAAGCTACTTATTTTCTTTTTACCCAAAGAGGTAAAAAGTGACCAGCCTTCTTGGGGAAGATACATCATCAACCCTTGGGCTAAATTTAAATCTGGTTCTTTTTATACCCAAGAAGATTCTTTTTACCCACGGTAAAAAAAAATTGGGTAAAAAGAAGCAAATTTAATTTTATCCCAGGAGTTGATCACTTCCCCAAGTCGGCTACTCACTATTTCGCTTCGAAGAAGTCTGATCACTTTTGCCTCCAAAAGACTATTGAATGAAAGAAAAAGAAAGAAGAGAAATAGAGGGAGAGAGTGAGGAGGGAGAGAAAGTGATATGGTGTGAGGAAATAAGGAAGTATGGAGGGGTATTTATAGGTGGGAATGATAGTGTAGGTTATAACCACCATAAATGTGGTCAAAAAAATATGTAAAGGTTTAAAAAAAACGTGTAGATTGAATGTTGAAAACATGACCACCGTCCAAAAAACGTGTGTTCTTGAGTTCAGACCACCGGTCAACCTGCGTGCGTTAACTCACGCACATGCCAATGGTGCGTAACTTAAGCCACGCAGAACTTATAAGGTGCGTGAGTTAAGTCACGTAGCGTGACTTAACTCACGCAAGAATATAACTAGAAATCATGCTGGACGCGAGCAAAATGTGCAGGGGAAGAGCAAAATTCAAAAAAAAAAGCACAACATATGCTCAAGTAAAAGGGCCTAAATATCAAGAGATCGACAAGACCCAACAACCAATATAAAACATATCCACTACTAGGAATTTTCTTTAATACACCCCGCTCTCATGCTCAAGTAAAAGTAAGAAGCCTATATGAAAACAAAGGGCCTAAAGACCAAAAGATGTACAAGACCCAACAACCAATATAAGACATATCCATTACTAGAAATTTCCCTTAACTCTCCCCCGGTTTATACCTATATACCCCTTAACACATCCTATTTTACTAAAATCTATAATTTTAAGATACTTAGAAGAGGAATGCTAGCAACACACCTTCTAACACACACTTTTCAACACACTTCCTTTGATTGGTTAAAATTCACATGGGTTCCACCAAATCATGTGGGTCCTATATACTTTTTGTGGGTCCCATGTGAATTTTAACCAATCAAAAAAAGTGTGTTGAAAAGTGTATGTAGAAGGTGTGTTGCTTTACTTAGAATACTTTTTTATGTTACAATGAAGTATATTTTGGATTGTTCATCCACTTTGGGGTGTATAGATATAAACAAGGGGAGTATGAAACCAAATTCTCTCACTACTATTTCCTCTTTTGATGTAACATTTTTCATAGGTCAATAAAATATATTATATAAGAAGTCTTTGAACAATAAAAAAGCAGAACATATGTTATGCTGAAGTTAAAAAAAAAAAATCAAAATAAAGGGCCTAAAGGCTAAGAGATCTGCAAGGCCCAAAAACTAGTATAATATACATCAACTACTATTTTCATTGATGTTAAATTTGTTATTTCTCACATTGAGAATTACTTTTAAGCCCCTCTCAATATCTCTTAGGTCCCCCAAAATTTTGTTTTTACCTCATATATATGGTTAGTAGATACGTCCTGGAGGGTTAGGAACTTATCTTTCGGATGACTGTTTTATATAACTGAACAATGAGCAAAATTGTTCATTATGTTATATTGGTGTTTCAAAGTTTCCAAACCACCTCATTTGCTCTCCAAACATATTTTTCACTGAATTCTTGACGTTAAGCTATGTTATTTGTCTGGTCATAAACTTATGTATTTGATTTAAGCAATTTATGACAAACATTTGTACATTGTTTAAGTTCTTTGTTAGTTTAAGTCCTTTTTTTTTGTTGAAGTGTATATATTTAATATGTGTTACTAACATATGGGAGATACCAATAGAAGAGTTTGGGACATAACTATTTAAAAAAAGAAGAAGAAAAAAACAAGATTTCAAACCAATGCCCGAGAGATACAAACCGAAGTGTTCAAGAGGTATCTCTTGGATGTATAAAAAACGTGAATACTAGAACAATACAGAGGTTCTTTGTGTATCAAAACATGTGAGATCTGAATGTCAACAAATTAATATTGCTATATGCTATATACAACCATATTGAACATACTCATGTCAACAACCGAAACAAAAAGGACCTAAACGAATAAATTATGTAAACAAAAAAATTTAAACAAAGTACAAATGTTTGTCATAATTACTTAAACCAAAAGAGGAGTGTTAGGAACACACATTCTAACACACACTTTTCAACACACTATATTTGATTGGTTAAACTTCACATGGGTCTCATCAAATCATGTGGGTCCCATATAATTTTGTTAGAATGTGTGTTGCTAAATTTATTTTAAACCAAATGCATGGGTTCAAAATCAAACAAATAACATAGCTTAACATCAAGAATCGGGTCAAAAGTAGGTTTGAAGAGAAAATTGGGTGGTTTGGAGACTTTGAAACACCAAAATAATATAATCGACAGTTTTACTCATTATTATGTCACATAATAGCATAAGTCAGCAAGATCCTTTATCTTAATTACACTTTAAGAACCAAACTATTTTTTGTTTAAGACTTTTTGGGGTGTGTTTAGATTGTTGGTAAGGGATAAGATGAAGTGTTGATGTGTTCCATTACCTAGATATTTAAACAAGATGAAATAAAAATATATATTGAGATTAGAAATGGTTATTGTCATGTCTTTTATTTATTGAAAAAATGAAATAAAATGGTAATTAATGACATTCATTCCATTTGATTCCAAGAAGTTACTCAAAAGTTACTTTTAGAACACTTATATTAGTAACGGTTATGCTAATTTACTTGTTTTCTAATAGCACAATTTAAGAAGTTAAAAATGAAATTCTAAAATAAATTTTGCATTGAAAAGATAAATGTGTTTTTGGAAATTATGCATTCAATATTTTCTTTTTATTAAAATATAAAATATTAAATACATAATTTTCAAGAAGTTAACATTTTTCTAACTGTAATGCCATAAAAACTCGAGTGAAAATTGAAGAAAAACAAAACCAGAGCATACTTTGATTGGGACAAGCATGATTCCTAACACACAATTTTTTCTTAGATGATGACCTAACACAGTATTGTTTAGAGAATATATTCCTTTTTCTTCAATGTTTTCATATCTTCACTCTTAAAATCTAATTTGCTTCTTTATTTTATGGTTAAATATGTATTTCGTCTTTATATAGTTGATTTTAGTCCTATTCAAAATATATATTTTTTATTTTAATTCGTTTAAAATTTTTTGTCAACTTGTAGTCTCTCCAAATATTTTCCATCAACACTTTTTGTCCTAAATTATCTTATCACCACCAGTTTCGTTACTCCAAAAACCATTATATTCTTCTTAAGGTCTTCAATTCGTTCATTTTGCTTGTTCAGCCGTTTGAACCACTTTAACTCGATTGATTTAAAGATATTATACATTTTTTTATCTTTAAAAATTTTAAAACTCAATATTTAATATTATTTCAATTATAAATAATAATTAAATTAATAAATGTATGTGTTAATGAATTAAAATCCTGCTGTATCAATATTTAATATTATTTCAATATTACAGCATTTCCTTACGTGGTAGATGACCATGGTGTGCGAATTCCCACATCTATGGAAATCTACCTCTCGCTATTTTTTGAAGGGAAATGTTAACGAGTGTCCTAAGGACACTTTTTAAGAACTTGAAATAGTAAATTTTTATGGAAAATTGTGCATTCAGTGCATCGGAAATTGAAGTGTTAAACTTTTTTAAGGAATAATTTTTTAATTGGGAAACCTTAAAAAGTGTCCTTAGGACACTCATTAACAAGACCCTTGGCTGCTCAATACATTGGTCCACCATGATTTTCACTAAAATAGGTATTTAGAGGATTGTCACTGTTTATTAAAACACCACATCAGTATCGTGAATCCTTAGGATGATTTTTTCGCTAAGTTTATCACTACTCTAAAAAATTCTAAAAATAATGTTCTGAAGACACTGTTATCATTTCCTTTTGAAAATATGATCATAAATTACTGATAAAACCGACACACAATGAAGTAAAAAAAAAAAGAGTTTTAATAAACAATGACAATCCTCTAAATACCTATTTTAGTGAAAATCATGGTGGACCAATGTATTGAGCAGCCAATAAAAACAATTCGAGAGACATTCCTGAAACAATTCTTTGCAGTATTTATCATTTTCCTTTTAAATGACAAGTTTTATAAAAAATTTGTGTAATTAATATATTGAAAATCAAAGTATTTAACATTTTTAAGGAACAATTTTCTAATTTATAATTCTTAAAAGTGTTTGGAGATATTTGTTATCAAGACTCTTTACAAAATCAACATAAGAAAAATAAAAGAGAATCTAGTGAAAACAATGGTTAAACCCCATTCATGAAAAAATGGTTATAGAATAATAAAATAAAAACAAAATTAGAAGATGAAATAATAATAATTGAAAAATGTTGACTCATTAATTTATCTATTTTGAGTTCAACACACGATGCCAAAAATCCCAAATTGTTTTTTTTTAAAAGAAAAAATCCCAAATTGTTCTCTCACAGTCATTGACTAATCAATTTGTTCGAAGAAAATCATGTAATCATTACCCAATTAAAACTAATAACTTTTTTATTAATTTTATATGAAGATTCTCGTACAATGAACAAAATTGAAATGAGTATAATAATGAATTGAAAGTTGAAACACACATATTTGCAGCCAAATCGCCGATCAAGTAGATCAAGTTGGCAAGAAGTTGATCAAGTTGACAAGAAGTGATTCATATAATTATTAGTGGAGCCATAAATACTTTTACGAGGAGCTACTTTATTTAGTTTGTTTTTTTTAATTCAAAAACTTCCAAGCTTTATTTATTTTTTCATTTTATTTTGGTCTCTTAATTTGTAAAAGTTAGAAATTCTACCCTCTTAAGTTTTAAAGATTAACAGTAATTTAGTTATAAATAACAGAAATGTTTAAAGTGTACATTTATAATTTAAAAGACCAGATGTATAATGTTTGTACTTTAAAAATAAAAAATGAAACAAAAAATCTTAGAGAATCAAAGTGAGTAATATTTATAACTTATATATAATAATATTGAGAGAAAAAATTTAAGAGAATAAAGTGAAGTTTTAAAATAAATGGGAAGAACTAAAAATATAATTTAGCCTAATAAATTACATACAGCATAAAATATTAACATGCAAATTATATAAAAAACTTTATCGAGAAAATAAAAACAAAGAAAGGCTGAATGATCAAATTTTTTTTTATGAGTATACATGAGATAGGAAAACGTAGTTTCAAAATTATAAGAACAAAGCTTGGTCATTCGTCTTTCAAACAAGTCTTGGCCATTCTTACATTTTTTTATTGACGTTGCTCTGTTAAAAAATATAATTTTTCTGAAAAATGCATGCATAATGCTAAAAAAATGGTGCAGAGATGTGGTTCGAACCAGGGGTGATTGCTTTCATACACAAGGGGTAGCTATTACTATCCCAAAGAGAAAAAAAATTATTGAATAAGTATGTATATTTTTATATTAAGCTACCCTTTATAATATATATTTGGCTACGTCAAGTTTGATTTTAGGTGTGGAATAAGTTTTTTGTTTTACTTTACTTACTTTTCAAATTTCAAATTATCTGATCCCGTCCTTTGGAAACTGAAGGGTGAAAAAAAAAACTGCATTGACAATGAAAATATGACAATAACCACAATCTATCACTTCCTCTCAATTTTTTTTATCACCATTGGCCCAAAGAGATTTAACGGCACTCTTTTTTTTTGAAGGAAAAAATTCATTGCTTTTCATTAGCTATCAAGTCTCGGATACAAGACGGTACATCATCATAAATGTGGGAGCTAGCATGAGATAGGGCTAACCTAGCTAATTCATAAGCGACCCCATTGACTTGCCTCCTATTGAACTCGACATGAGAGTTCTGAAAATTACAATCGAACAACTGCCTACGAGGCTGAATAATACAACCTAGTTCACTCCTGTTGCCTATGTTTGAATTAAAATGTTCAACAACAGACTTGGAATCCAAAACAAAATCAACATTGTCATAATGAAGATCATCCACCCATTGTATTGCCGTGTGAAGTACAACAACCTCGCCAACATCAACATCACAAAGAGGAGAGAAACAGTCCGTCTTAGCCATGACAAACTCACCCTAATCATCACGGATGCATATGCCAATACCTACCATATTCAGAGAGTCAAAAAAGGAGGCATCAATATTACATTTGTACTTACCATATGCTGGCTTCGTCCACTCGATGACAGGACCATGAATAACACTATTTGGCTGAGCAGGGATGTCCGTAGCTTTGTGCGATCTGACTTCTTGGGCGGTTCTTCAATCATCTAAGAGGTGTCGGACCTGTTCAACAACCTGCAAACATGTTTCGTTTTGATGTTGCCACAATTTTAAATTCCTACGCTTCCACAAGCTCCACATAATCGTCACAAATAACTCTTTTTGCACAGAAGACAGCTGGTCAAGAAGAGAAAATATCAAAACATCCATGTTATAATTTCGACGGAGAGTTCTCAATAATATCCCATAAATTAACCTCCCGCCACGCTTGCATCGCACCTGGACATTCTAATAAGACATGAATACTATCTTCATAACTAGTTCCACACAAGACACAATCATTAGGACAATGAATACCACGACTACTTAGGCGTGCACGTGTAGGGAGACAGCCCCAACACACACGCCAAACAATGTTTTGAATCTTGGGAGGAACCTTAACGACACTCTATTAACCCTTTATTATTGTAAAAACAAACCTTTCATATGAACACTTTTTTTAGCTAAAAAATAAGTAATTACTAATTTATAACCCTATAATCCGTTTTTGTTGCCGTAAGTGTATTTTATGAAGTACATTTTATATACGTAGTAGTTATTGCGATCATTTTTTATTTATTGGTTAAATTTACTATTAATTTTTGAATTTTTTTCTTTATATATTGTCACCTCATAAAAATATTGTTAGCTTCGCCACTGGTTCGAACACAAACGAGCCTCCCTATTCTCATACGCCTTCACTCACTTTCCACCGGATCACATAACAACCTTACGATCATAAAACTGTTAGCTAAATTTTTTATTTTTTATTTTAGATTTTGAAGAGGTCATGACCTTCCTATGTCTTACTGTAACTCCGCCCCTGCATACAATATAAATGTGTGACTTCAACTCTCGTGGTCACTATAAAAACTTATTGATGCATGATATATAAATACCTTTGTTAGAACTATCCAAACTTTGAGACGTGACTCCAATATCCAACTCACCTGAATTTTTTCTGTAAAAAGAATAGTCGATGCATGAGATCTATCTAGTCTAGATAAAGATCAAGTTGAATGTGGACCTAGGAAGTACATGCGATCGCTTTCATAGTAGGCTGTAAGAGTCTTCTTTTTTTGATTTAGACATGCAAGATATAATTTTCCAGAAGAAGGTGAATTTTCAAATGAGACCCTTTGATGTGTATATATAGGCCACACTGACTTCGTATTTTTGTCTTGATGTATTTATCATTGCCCATGTGACAAATAAGACAATATAACAATTGAAATTGAATTGAAGGAGCTATATATGTCACCCTAGGTCCCCGCTACATGGCCCTCACAGTTCAATTCGTAAGTATTATTAGCCTCTTTTTTATGGGCTTGAAATGAGGTATTAGTTTCGGGTTTTCATGTATCAATTTGGCTTACTAGGGGTTAATTTTCGCCCATATTTCTACAGTTACACATAATTTTGGACTATAATATATTTGAAAAGTGTAATTATGAATGGCACAAAGTTTATGATTTTTCCGAATGTATACGCCCATAGTCATGTTAACTAACTGGTATAAGATGTGTGAGTTAAGTGATTAGAGTTTAACTTTTTATTCGCAAAAGACAGTTTGAATTTTACATGAAATAATTGTAATATGATCATTAGTGCAAATGTTATTGATAAAATTTCCATTTTCCCATTTTTTCTTTTTTAAAAAGTACTTCTTCCGGTCTCAAATATAAGAAAAAATTCTTTTTTTAAGTTCATTGAATAATTAATGTATCTGTTTTACAATATAGACCAGATACTTTATAAATTAAAGCAAGATTATAAATTAAAACCACTACCACTTCTAACAAATATATTTAGAAACATTAAACTCACCTTATTGTAAAAAAATCATATAGCTTTTAGGCTGATCATGAACCGACACCATTCTTCTTAGATTTCTATTAGTTTATCTTTTGAGTATGTCACACACTTGAAACCATCAATGTACTGCATATATTATACCATAAAAAATAACCATGTTACTCAATAAACTTAATTATATACAAATATTATACTTTAATATTAAAAAAAAAAATACCAGCTTTGGAATCTCATTTAGTTTTGAAATGAGAATCTCTTTCATAAACCTCATCACAAAGTATATGCAATCTATACCATTTTCTTGGCGAGGACACTGCAAAAAATAAAATAAGTAATTGTATCAATAAAATTATTTATATTATTTAGACACTAATTGTTTAAGGTTGTTATGTCATATTATTAAACCTGTACTCAGACCCATGATATGTTGTTTAACTTATTCTTTGGCACTTGAGCATCCTTTGCAGAGCGAAATAGTTTTAGAACTTTACAAAATTTTCATATAATTAAGTACCTAGAATGAATATAATATTAGATACTATTAAATGTTTCATTCTTACAAATAAAATAAATTGTTCAGTCATTTTAAAGTTACTTGATCATCCTTTGCTTAATATATATATGCAAACACAAAGACCGAAAAGCTACATAATTCCTTTCTACATATACAATTTTATCTATTAATAGTATTTTTTTAGAGACCAACATCGATATTACCAAAAATCAATATTGTCTACATATTAAAGGAAATAATACATCATAGACAAATACAACAAGCATTAAAACTAAATAGTAACTACAAAAAGTACTACGGGAAAAGTAAATACAAATAACAAAAGTGTAGATATCCTACAATTGAAGTTGAATGTGCCAAATATTAGGCCTTGTTTGCTTCAAAAAATTTGTGTTAACAGAGTCTGAACCTTAAAAACACTAAAACATTAAATATGCAAAATTGAATGGTAATTCAATTAAACTGAATTGACAGAGAAAAAAGTAAGGAAAGAATAAAGATGGTACCAAGAATGAAGAAAGAGTAAACCGGATGACAACGGCTGTGAGAAGTCATACGACAGATAGAAGAGAGGCCGCATTGAAGAAGAGAGGTTCTAGAATGAATGAATCAATGGATGGATGACTAAATGAATGAATTAAAGGATGACGAGGACAAATATGATTTGGGGTTTAATTTACAGTTATGAAATTGATGAATGAATGAATCGTGTTTTCAGTTTGGAAATCACGTTTGTGACTTTTGACACGATTTGGGATTTAGTTACTAAAAAAAATGATTTTAGC
>Ga0315914_1011178_pt1 | contig 10878 bp, 5 predicted proteins | sample MpolenodulesMG_FD_203920 | JGI IMG/M metagenome (GOLD analysis project Ga0315914, IMG submission 203920) | Medicago polymorpha root nodule microbial communities from Los Angeles, California, United States - elongated nodules | ecosystem: Host-associated > Plants > Roots > Nodule | place: USA... | reverse complement strand
TGAAATTTTATTGATTTCTTGATAGAATCTATATTTAACGGATCTATCTTTCGGATAATTCAAATTGAATCAATTGGATGTCCGAGTCGGGCCTATATGACATGACGATCCATAAAAATAAAAATACTCTAAAAATCCACCTTTGTCATATATTCCATACATAAGACTAGATGGATATCATATTCCTACAATATAATTCACTTTCAAGATGCCTTGGTGGTGAAATGGTAGACACGCGAGACTCAAAATCTCGTGCTAAATAGCGTGGAGGTTCGAGTCCTCTTCAAGGTATAATATTGAGATCTCTTATTGAATAGGAATAAGTTTGCCAGCAGATCACGAAGTTTTGGTTATCTTATCTATCTAATAAATGGAGAGTCCATTTTTCTGTACTTATTGGTCGTGAATATCTGAAAATATATGAGTAGGACAAGCCATCCCGTGGATCTCTTTGTTTGCTTCAGAACAAAGCAATTAGAGTTAGGCTCGGTCAACGGGAATTTGTATTATCTATATTAGGGGATCCTTTCAATTGAAAGATCCCCATATCGACTTGAGATGACGAGAAAGAAAGTATTTATTTTATTTAGTTATTCAATTAAACCAATCATTCGTTATTGGAACAGATCGTAACAAACATCTCCTCCGGGAAAAGCCATCCTTTTCTCAACAATGTCTTTGTAATGTTAGCCAATAGGGTTTCATTAGATAGGAACAGATTGGATTAATATTGATAACTCTCGGATAGAGTATTATAACGAAACAATTCATTTGATAATGAACTATTGGTTATAAACTGTCTCTGTCAATCAATCAACAATTCGAAATTCTGTTCTGGCATATTCTTCCTAAACCAGATACGTATACTCTTGCTACACTACTTGTATTTTTTGTTTTGTGTGAAATAATACAATGAGAAAAGAATTTTCTTCTCCGTCAAGTTTTCTTCCTCCATTTATGGAGTTTATGCTATACTTTTCACATGGTATGAGAGTCTGAAATTTCTAGTATCATATGGATTGATACTGCATCAGTCATTTGTAAAGAACTCAAAGATCATTTTTATCAAGGAACATCACATATGAAATGAGTGGAATTTTGGTGTAATGATGAAGGGAAAAATATACCTGAAACTTTTAATCCTTGATAGTGGTGTTACAGATCATGTTTGTTTCGCACATAAATTATTTCAATGTCATATGAAAATTCACCCTGTTCATAACAAATTACCAAATGGATCATTAGTCAACGTAGTTCATATCAAATATTTACATTGGTTTCATATATGGTAGTTCTAAAATAGTACTAATTCAAATTGATAGCTTCTAATGTTGAGATAATTATATGGTAACTTTGTTGATAAACCCTCTGCTATGCTTAGTAAAATGGGACAAAGGGGTGGGCAAATAGATCATATCAACTGATTAAGAAATAGCAAATTTTACCAATGTACAATTGGTCTATGTTGTGATCTTTTAATGTGACAATAGTATAAACTGTGACTACACACATGTTAAAGTCTCATCACTAGCCACATGCTTTTGGTGGTCTTTCTTTTATTTTCAGGGAATACTTGTCATAGTTTCCCGATATAAAATTTATGTATAATTTATCAAGTGCATAATATCTAACCATATGTTTCAACTTTAATCACACAACTTGGAGAAAGAAATACCTCTTTCAAATGAGAAATCTCATGAGAAGAAAATGTTTTATATTTAATGTATTTCTATTCAACAAATGCCACATTTGTTGGATTGATTCCTTTTTTGCAAATTTGTGAGATATTACACATTTTACCATGTCACAAGGTGTTTAAATAAATATAATAAATATGTGTTAATTTTTGCACTTTTTGAATCAAGATTATAACAGTTTAGCTCGACCACCACCAAAAAATAACAGTTTCTTAAGGGTAAAATTTTGGTTCAATATAAATCACTTGGCAGACTAACGATTTCAAGAATTATTATTGATTACAACCACCTATGGGTACAATAGAATGATTAAATAGCTTGTTGAAGAAGGCATGTCCAGTTGATAATAATCATTTTAGGATTAAGTGGGTTCGGCTACATGTATGAAAAAAAATAGTCCCCTTGATACTAAAAGATTAATTAGGGATCACAAAAGAAAACAACGAAAATGTGAAGATAATACAGTGAACTATATTTATAGTTTATCATGTTAACCTTTTTCACCCAAAAAAAACAAAAAATATGGTAGCAAATAACAATAATATCTCTCGAAACTTTTCTATTTTCTGGTGCAAGTCAAATTAACTTTTTGAGTAGGTTTTTGGTTTTCCTATTTATGGGACAACTTGATACATTAGTATTGGAGGTATGCCATTAAAAAAGATGCTACTATTGCCTATATATTCCCACGGCCAACACACTATCACAAACACTAGTGAGCACATTTAAAAACCTCTTTCTATCTCATTACCCTTTGAATTGAGTGAAAATAAAACAGAAGCTAAATTCTTACAGTTCAACAACCATGTAGCCATTTACGCCCATCTCTTTTGGCCAAACCACCACCACCATTAAACTCCTATCACCTTCCTCTACTAAAATATTTATAGATGGAAGAGATTTCAAAACATCTCAACCACCACCTTCTATAGTGCATGTTTGGATTTGGTATCTCGTTGGTGTTTGTCTTTGTCACATATGAACCACTGGGTAGGTTTCAGAGAATAAATGTGACTCAATGTGATTATGACAAATCCAATGTGATACCAAACATGCACTATCACCATCTATTTTGTTGAAATTAAAAGGAACCGGTTAATTATTTTCCATAACCTGAGCAGGTTCTCTGGCGACCAAACCAAGGTGCAGAAAAATCATCTCATTCGTCGTAAGAAACTATAGACACAATGAATGTTCAATGTTTCTCCTCTTTATCATCTCATCTCCTAACTCGTTTCCTTATGGTTTGGTGATTGATGGTACTGAAAACGTTCACAACCAACGCTGTCATAGTTTGAAACTCGTGCATCTTCGTCAGTTTGTCGCCCTTCATCTTCAACCTTCATGGTGAGTATCCCACTTCAATGTTCCTCAGGTTCGACCTAAAAATCATAAAGCCCCCAATATTTAGATTTTCTAAACTTATTAAAAATCATAAAGGACCCAAAATTGGATAAAATTTTCACAAGGACTAAAATTAAAAGTTGATATATTTAGAGGGACTAAAAACATATTTAAGTAAAAAAAATTAGAACCAATAAATTTGATTTATGTCATAAGTACTTTCGTCGGCGACCATCGCACGTGATACCGCCACCATGTCAAAAACTGTAAACCGTAGTAAGTAAATTCAACCAATATAGTCACACTTTTTTATTAAACAACTTATAATATTACAACACATCCTGCACAACCCGTGTAAAAGTTTGAACCCGCATTCCAACCTCTGAAAAATCCGATTTAGTGAAGTTTCACCAGGCTGGATTGAGTAAGAAATTCATTATCTACCTTGACAAAAAACGAAGAAATTAATTGTTCACTTCAAATGCAAACCAGATCAACAAGGTGATGAATGAGTTGATCATCAATCTATTAAAATTATGTTTTTACAAAATTAACAAAGTATATAATTAAATGATCTAACCGCTTATGTGGACACGACAAAGAATTTTGGTGAGTTGAATTTGTGATTAGACTTTTTGTTTATATGAAAGTTTATACTAACATTTGTGATTGAATGATTTGAAACAATCAACTCGTCAATTGTAGAGGCGTGATCCAAAACTTGTGACCAATTGAAGATTATGATTAAACTTCATAGTTGATATAAGGAACTTGAAAGAATTAGAAGAAAGTGAAGAGATTTTCGGGAACTTATAGAAGGGCTTTGTGCCACGCAAGACATTATTTGTCTTAGAGTTCACCTATTTTGTCTTCACCTTCCTCCAATTCTTTAAAGTTCGTAATGAAAACTACTGGATGTGATTACATTCTATTGATTTTGGGTTTGAGGACTCCTCTTTGGTCATTGAAGTCATTTGTTTCAAATAACTCAATCATTACGGTAAACCTCCTTATATGTTGAGGGTCCGATCACAAATTCAACTCGTAAAAATTGTCACCGCTCAACATAAGCAACAAAATAAATTTAAATGCCTCGTTGCTAGTTTATTATAGAAATGTAGCTTGGAAATCTAGACAATTTAATATCTAAGAGTTTTTTTTTAAGGAAAAACTTGAGAGTTTTTTGTGCGTAGAGTAGAAAAACATGACATGATAATAGTTTCAATAGGATTCAATGAGTTTATTACAACTATATCTTGAATGGATTCAATTTACTAATCCTTATTTATCTTCGTGTTGCATTTTGCTTGTGTCGGTATGAAGTTAGGCAATAGTCAAAAGATAGAATAAGAGGAAATAATGCGTTGGATCGAATGAATTTGGATGTTGAAATGACATGAACTTTTTTTCTAATTATTTTTCCCATTTTAATGAAATGAAACCACAAAGCAGTAAAGTCTTTTCCCATCTCCCAATTAAATACATTATAAAAATTTGGTGGAAAATGAAGTACAAGATGGATACCAACAAAGCATGAGCAAATATTTTTTATTAACTTTTAATTATATCATACTTGAAGAAATTGTGGATAGTTGACCCATCAATCTATAAAAATTAACCAAGTAAGTAAATTAACCATGTAAGTAAATTTGTGGATATTTTTTTGAATTTGACGGTATCACTTGAAATGCAAACCGGTGCCTCTGAAACACTGATTAGCATAACCCCAAACTTAATCATGCATATGTGACTATCATTGATTGGTAGATAAATTACATAGAATTCTTCAAAGGTAGCCTAGACGTCGCCTTATTATTAATCGAGAAAGGAACACACTAAAGGAACAACGATATTTACACCACATATTGAATGCTTTCTAGTTAGACTAACATTCAAAGCCTCACATCCATAAGAATCCCAGATTCAAAAGAAGGAGCATCAACAAACACAACCGCATAAGGGTCTTTGACATCTTGATCAGCTTTCAAAATCATACTCAAACGTGATCCACCATCTTTGGAATTATTCCATCTCATAATATCAAGACAAGTTAGTTCCCCCAAACTAGCACAAAATCCAAGCTTATAAGCATTTCCATATTTTTGAATATAAAATGTGCCATAAAGTATTTCAGGAATGTCTGGATCTAAATAAGCACCAGTAATAACATTAAAAATACCAGCATCATGGTAATCTAAAAACATCAACCATTGTGATGATTTAATACAATTAGGCTTCTTAGTGAACTCAATCTTAAGGTCAGTACCTGTGAAGATTATACCATTGCTTATTCCTTGTATGGTAAATTTCACCGGTAAACCTGTGATATTTTCATTTTGCAAGATAGTAATAGGGCACTTTGAATCACCCGTTTTTGCAAGTCCTAGTCCACCTTTATGGGGGTCTTGAGTTGCTGGAAAAATGTAGTATTCAGCACCTGGGACAATGGGGTTACCATTTGTGTCCAATACTTGCTCATCATTTGAGAAAGCTAATGAAAGATTGGTGATATCGATGAAAGCAAACATGAGGAATGAAAGGGTGAGTGATAAAACAAGCTTCATATGGTTTGCTTAATGAGTATTCAGATGATTAATTAAGGAAGTTGATAACAATTTAGTAAGTGTACGCAATATAATAACTTGATAAATCAGAACCTCTATATATAGAGAGATTGTTATTAATTTTAAAAATATAAGTGATTGAATGTAATCGCATGCGTTGGTGTCCAACACCAACACGTAAGGGACATATTAAACACACATTCAATTTGAAGTGTGAGTGCTGTATAAAAGAAGAGACATTAATCATTAACAACTAAAATGACAAAAAAAAAATTAAAAAAAAAAATGACAAGTTTTTTTTCTTATATGATTTATTTTATAAAAGCATGGATGTCATCTTTTTCTTGAGACGGCAATTAGATTATATGTCGTCTTTTTCTAGTTCAGCTGACATGCATCAAGTGATAACATTCTTAATTAATGCCAAAAATGTATTTAATTTCAGATTGGGTAATTTTTTAAACTTTATCAAAAATGATCCGCATCACACCCTTAAAAAACCAATCAGCAGAAACATCTCTAGCACCTCCTAGGAGTGATATATTAGTCCACCAATTTGTGGCTGCTCGCAAAGCTCTTGGGCGGCCACCTGCGAAACATTAGTCACTCTCTCCAACGCTCATTCGTTTATTAGGTGAAAAGTTGATGTCATACTTTCTTTATTTACAACCAAACATGAGGTCGTAGTTAACCATGTTAGATGAGACACTTTCTTTTCTTTCTTCCATGTGCAAATAGAGTCAAAAAACATAAAGTTATTTTGTTTCAACCAAAGTTATTAGATGAGACACTTTTATTTCTTTCTTGTTCATTTATTTACGGAGACAACTAATATCAGTGATAAACCTTTATATATTTAATTTTCTAATTAATTTATATAGTTTGTTTGTGTCAAAATTATTTTAATAATTTACTTTTTTTTGTTAATAGTTTAATTATCAAGTATTTCTCAGAGATTTAAATATATTTTTACCACATAATAATCCGAAAACTACACTATCCAAAAATTAACCAGAGAACAATTACCAGTAAAAAGTTCTTAAAACAACTGAGAACATAACAGTGTAACGCTATTAAAAACAAGAAATTATAATATTACGAAAAAAAAAAGATAGTAAAGATAAAGCAAGAACCTTGTAGCCAAAAGATTACCAATTATTATTTGGATCAAAAGAAAGAAGATAGATTCTCACAATTTGGTATGAGAGGGATAATTATATTTAGTACTCAACTCAAACCCATTGAATATGATTCTCTCTGCGTCCTTAAAAAAAGCTTAATTAATGTTTTGGTCCCTTAAGTTATTTGTTGGTTACATTTTAGTCCCATAAGTTATTAACGTTACAATTTGGTCTCTTTAAGTCATTTCACGTCAACCAGATAAATCTCCACCGTCAAAACCGTTAAGCCAATGTCTAAGGTGGATACACATTGCAAATTGTCACGTCGCCGTTCACATGTACCTATTTAACGTTTTGGCAAAAGACTGACGGTGAGGATTTATTTGGCTAACAGATACTAACTTAAGGGACCAAATTGTAACGTTAATAACTTATGAGACTAAAATGTAACCAACAAATAACTTAAGGGACCAAATCATTAAGTCAGCCTAAAAAAAATGATTATATCTCCGTCCTAAAATGAGTAAATGAAAAATCAAACAAAATTATATATATGAATCTTAATGAGATTAAATTGGGTGTTACAATTTTTCTCAGAAATTAAAATGGATCTTTACTGCAAAAAAAGCAATGCAACAATAAAAAAAATGGAAATATTGACTTGAATTTATACCCATCTACTGGAAAATCTTATGGAGGTCATCTCTTTGTCCTACACAGATAAAAACACATAGTTTTTGGTCCAAAAATTCAAGAAGTTAAGTGACATGTCGTTTTCAGCGGATATAAAATAAGATATATCCGCGTAAAACATCAATGTCACCTCACATCTTGATTTTTGTTAGCTTTGATGCATGAAGCATGTGAAATGAGAATGTAACAGTGACTCAGTGAGCAAGCTTTGTTTGGTTTTTGTGATTGTTTTCTTTTTTGTTATTTGTTGCTTTTACTTTTTTGGATTTTGAATATGAGATAGAAGATGAAGAACAAGATGAGGTTGGTGGATATAGTGGTGATATGAAGTTGAGGTATCGCCAATACTATCACCTCTTCCTTCAAAAATATTAATACTATCAACTCAAATCATCTTTGGTACATAGAGAACAGCTTGCGACTAGAGATGGGAATAAGACAGACCGCCTTACAAGGGCCTACGGCCTAGCCTACGACAGGTCAGGCCAGGCCAAACTTTTTTCTTAAATAGAGAAGGCCTAGACTTCTTTTTAAGCCTATTTAGCTTAAAAGGTCAGGCCACAAGACTATCAAAAAGTCTTTTAAGCCTATTAGGCCGACCTATTTTAAGTAATATGAATAATATTATTTATTATATATTATTTTGTACTTTGAATTAAAATATAAATTAGTAAACTTTTTCAATAATTTAAGCTTTATTCGTATACATTAATTTTTTTCATATATAAATGTATTATTATAAACTATAATAGAAATATGATACAATATATAGTCGAATTCCCTAAAACCTCGTGTTGATTATCAAAAGAGATATTAATCTAATTGAACTATTAGTTCGCTAGTCCATTTAAACTTAGATCACATTGCTTATTTAAAGATGTTAATAAGATATAGGCATTTAAACAGACTAGCAGGTCGTATCAGGCTTTCAGATGGTCAGGCTTAGGCCTAAAAAGTAGGCCTATGATAGGCTGCAGGCCAGACTTTAAAAAAATATGGCAGGTCAGACTTAGACCTTACAAAGCCTGGCTCGGCCTAGCCTATTCCCATCCCTACTTGCAACAATTCTCTTACATGTAAAATATATATTGCTTTTAATTTTTTTTGAAGAAAATGAGTTTGTTGTTTTTATCCTTGTGGGTAATATCTTAACTTGTGCATATGATGTTGCAAAGGAGCAGTTGAGGGAGCAGATAGGTCAAATACCATTTACGGTCTTTTAAGTTACGTGATAATAACAAGTTAGTTTTAAGTTTTATTAGTTATAAATTCGTCCTTTAAGTCAAAATATTTGCACCATTATCCTAATTTCATCAAACTCAATTAAAAAGTGTTTATGTGGATGTTTAATCTTAAGTTGGTTTGTCCAAATTCATTGCTCTCAAAACTAGAGTTCATAGGTGTGTTATTCGGTCTTGATTCAAAATAAAATTGACCAATTACTTGATTTATAATATTGTTGATCAAATATTTATATGTAAAATTATGTTTGAAATTCAAAAACAAGAAGAAGAAAATGTGTATAAGTAATCATGCTTGATGTCATAAGCATTTTTGGACCTACTATCTTAGTATTAAATGGTCTATAAGCACTTTTTAAAGAAGTTGGCTGAAAAGAGGGATGGCAGTGTAAGTATTTTATGACTTAAAGGACCAATTTGTAACAAAAAAATAAATTAAAGGACCAATTGATAACAAAAAAAAAACTTAAAGGATTAATCTGTTATAAACATATAACTTAAAGGACCACGATAGATATTTGACCACGTAGATATGAATAATGTTTGCAAGTTGTAATATTGCAAGAAAAGGAATCATCATGCATGAATTGTAACTTTCAGCTTAATTGTATATTTTTATGTTCTTCTTTTGTTCTCCCCCTCTTATTCTATATCCCATTTTAATTGTGAATATTTTTATTTTAAAATAATTATATATATTTCAATGATAAAATTAATTATATTTATTAAAATGTTCATAATATTAAATAATAAAATAGTAAGATAAATTGAGATACAATAACTAGTGATATTTTAGTTGCAAAACCCCTAAAAAAAGATTAGTTGCAAAACATTAAATATTTTTTTAGGAGACACACATTAATTTTTTTTTAGCAACGCATATTAAATATTGAAAAGTGAATAATTGAAAGCTTGAACCGTATTCCAACCTCTCAAATATTTTTGTAGCCTTATAAAATAAAATTGAAAACAACTTTAATTTTTAGAGAAAAAGAAATAAAACAACTTAGTCTCTATATGAACCAGAGTCACACTTTTTTCCTAAACAACTTATAATATTAGAACACACCTTGCACAATCCGTGCAAAAGTTTGAACCCGCATTTTGGATTGAGTAAGAAATTCATTATCTACCTTAACCCAAAACAAGGAAATTAATTATTTACATCAAACCCAAACCAAATCAACAAGGTGATGGTCGCTTATCTAAAGGAATTAATAGTACTTTTATTGCTCTGATTCCTAAGGTAGACAACCCTCATCGCTTGAATGATTTCCGCCCTATTTCGTTGGTGGGTAGCTTGTATAAAATTTTGGCCAAGCTTCTTGCTAATAGACTCCGATCGGTTATTGGACTTGTTATCTCAGATTCCCAGTCGGCCTTCATTAAAGGTCGACAAATTCTTGACGGCATTCTGGTGGCTAATGAGATTGTTGATGAAGCGCGTAAGCTTCAAAAAGAATTGCTTCTTTTTAAGGTGGATTTCAAAAAAGCGTATGACACGGTTGATTGGGGTTACCTCGATGAGGTGATGATTAAAATGGGTTTTCCGACACTCTGGCGTAAGTGGATTAAAGAGTGTGTTGGAACAGCTAAAGCCTCGGTTTTGGTTAACGGGTCACCCACGGATGAATTCCCCATGGGGAGGGGCTTGAGGCAAGGAGACCCTCTGTCGTCGTTCTTGTTTCTTTTGGCCGCGGAAGGGTTCAACGTGTTGATGGAGTCTTTGTCCCGGAACAATCTTCTTTCGGGCTTTCAGGTGGGTAGTAACGCTGAAACAACTGTGTCCCACCTCCAATTCGCGGATGATACTCTCATATTGGGTGACAAATCTTGGGCCAATGTTCGGGCAATGCGTGCTATCCTTCTTTTGTTTCAATCTTTGTCCGGTTTAAAGGTTAATTTTTCTAAGAGTTATTTGGTTGGGGTGAATGTCGCATCTTCTTGGTTGGCTGAAGCAGCTATGGTTTTGAGTTGTAAGGTGGGGTCTATACCTTTCGTGTATCTGGGGATACCTATAGGTGGTACTTCTCGTCGCTTGTCTTTTTGGGAACCGTTGCTGAACCATATCAAATCTAAACAGTCGGGTTGGAGTTCGAAGCATCTATCTTTCGGCGGCCGTCTGATCTTATTGAAATCTGTCCTGTCATCTCTGCCTGTTTACGCACTTTCTTTCTTCAAAGCTCCAACAGGTATCATCTCCTCTATTGAATCTTTA
>Ga0315914_1011177_pt1 | contig 10879 bp, 4 predicted proteins | sample MpolenodulesMG_FD_203920 | JGI IMG/M metagenome (GOLD analysis project Ga0315914, IMG submission 203920) | Medicago polymorpha root nodule microbial communities from Los Angeles, California, United States - elongated nodules | ecosystem: Host-associated > Plants > Roots > Nodule | place: USA... | reverse complement strand
TTTAGAAACTTAATATAACAAAATGACATACTAGTTAGATATGATTGAATGCATGTGTAAAACTATTTTATACTGACAGTGCCAGTACATACTACGTACCAATTAAACTCAATAAAAAGTTTATTGACATATTTGAACTCAAAAAATTTCGTCGACATCATATCTTAAATTTCTGTGGACAATATTTAAAACTCAAACAAAAGATAGAAAATGAGGTTCGTTTCAGAATTGTCATGAGAAAAAAAAGTTAGCATTCATACAAGCATGAAATCAATGGAGAAAAAACAGAATTTGAAGGGACATAATACCATACAAGGAAGAAGCTCTTACATCTTTGCATTACGGTGCGACACAGACACCATTTGCGGAAAATCAATCACAGTAATTTTTTCTTCATCGTCAATCTACAGGAAACGGAGTCAGATTGTAAGTCAGAGGCAAAAGCCACAAAAAATGACATGCAATGAAAAAAATGTAGTGTTGTATTTAATGATAATGCTGACAAGTGCACACAGGTTATTAAAGCATACCATGATGTTAAATTCATTGAAATCACAATGAATGAGACCATGTTCTGCCAGCCGAATAATTATACCAATAATTGTCTCAAAAACTGTCTCTGGGTTTTGTAACTGCTTCACCTGAACGCTGCATTTGCAGAACCAAGCATACAAATTCAAGCAATTGTTCACCAAAACCAGTGTTAAATATGTGGAAGGGAGTGGTGGTACAAACTACAAAGTCCAAAAAAAAACCCAAGCTTAAGAACAAAAGACTGTTAAAATATATGAAAACATCCCATAATATTTAAACTTTGTCCTTAGAGTAATTCAAAATATCTATAACTATCTCAGGATTGATCATGTTTCATTAGATTTTAAATTATATTTCATAATTTAATTAGGATTAGTAATTATCATGATTAGTTGTATTTAATTAAGATTAAGAGTTGAGTAAGGCTTAGTGGTTAGTCTTACACATCAAACTATAACCACAATCCGAAATCTATAGTATTTCTCATCTTCATTCCTTATCTAAAAACCAACAATAGAGAGGACGGTAAAAGTTAGCAAAGATAGTTGTGTTAACTACTACAACTAGTTCTTAAAAGCAAAGATGACTTTGAATTTTAAAATTGCGGTATTATTATCCCTCCTCACACACACTTATGATTATTCCCAAAATTAAAGCCGAAAAAAAACTACTTAATCCATTCACTTTCTCCAATCATCATCTCATCTCATCACTCAGACTCTATTTCATTTCTACTAAAATAGGAACCCTAGCTGTCAACCACGCCTATGACCTAGCGCAACGTTCCTCATCATCGATGAGATCATTCATTTGTTGGTTAGTTTTATCATGTTTATGCCTTCAAACTTTTGAAAATATATCGTTTTCTATGCCTTTGTAATATTGAGTAAGGTTAGTTGCAAAAAGTTGTTTGAAAAATAGATAACATGAAAAAACAACATATTAAATACAAATATGTGAGAATATGAATTTTCTAAATTGTATTTTCAAATAAACCAATTAACCGAACCAATCCAAAGCGATTTGTTTGGTTCGGTTTGTTTTTTAAAAAAAAGTGAAAACCGATCCAAACCGAACCGTTACACCCCTAGTAATCCAACACAATAATCCTAAAGGATTGAAGTTGTGAAGAGTTAAAAATCCTTTACATTTTAGCCACAATTGTGGTTGGAGACCGTGATTCAAAACTATACACATGTGACTTCATTGCAACTTAGATTGATTGATGTATCATGCTTAATCCGTGGTTTTTTTTTTTGTAGGATGAATTGGGAGGAGATTCTGAAGAAGCTGTTAGACTTGAATGGGCTGATACGTGTGTGTAAGCCTTACTTTTAGGCGTGCTTGTGGCAAAGGATATGTGGTTATAATATTTGCAAACAACTGTTGCTACAAGTCGTTATAGATGGATTAGAGTGTCTGATTCCCTTTCATTTGGGGATCACTTTTGCTTTTATTCACTTTTAGTGTGGCAAGACTTTTCTCTTCTCATATGTACCATTTGGTTTTTATTCACTTTTATGAAACCACAATTTACTACATGTGACTTCGCAACTAAATCACGTGCATCCAATACTTCATGACGATGATAGTCATTAAACAACTACACTTAAGAAATGGTAGTTATTCTACACGAACAAGATGTAAAAGCGAGGGATCCTTAAGAAATGGTAGTTATTCTACACAAACAAGATGTAAAAGCGAGGGATCGAGTGGTCAGATCTCAATCATATCCTGGTAATAATGTAAATACCAATTCATAGACCACACATCAAATATTATACAATTTTGACAGTCACGAAACAAATACCATCCCTGAGAGTACTTAATCTTGTTTGGTAGGTCGAGGGATACATGTAGCGCGAATATGACTTTTATGTTTGAAACAAATACCATCCCCTAAATGACTTTTATGTTTGAAACAAATCGAAAAAGGGCACTTACAGAGGATAACCTTGGACAAGCGACATGATTACACAATGTCGATTATGTTCCACAGCCTCTGGAACAGGAAATCCATGTGTTTGCAAAGCCTGCTCAAGCAAAGAACATGTCACTAGAATATCGAGTGAAAAAGTAACAATTCAAGTACATTGCTAGGGAGGGAAAAAGCACCTTCATGAAAGCAAATTCTTTAAGCGCAGCAAGGCGAGATAAATAAAGCCAATTATAACTACTACGATGTTTTAAGTAGTCACGCTTTGATTTCACAGCTCTAAAAGAAACTCTGCCAAGCCTGTGTAACTTCATAGCCATAATTTTTCCATCTTCATCAGCAACCTCAAATATATCTAGCAAATCAATCACAAATAGCACAATCAATTAGGAGAATATAATTGAAATGACACAACGCTGACACATCCTGTAAAAATTAGACAAATAAATGAATTCAACATAATCATATGTGTCAGGTTCGTGTCAAGAAACGTCTTCCATCGGAAGTGTCAGTGCTACTTACCCGATTCTTTTCCAACGCCGATTTGGCGACCAACGGAAACGAAGACACCTTTATTGACCATGGTTTTGATGGCAAGAAAATCATAACCAAGGTAGGTAAGGCGAAATCCATCGTATTTAGTAGAGTCGTGATGCAACAGCTTATGTTTAAGCAAATTTTTCAGAACCTTGTAAGTGCCACCATGTTTGAGACGAGCAATTCGGTCGATGAGTTCAGCAGGGACAATTTCGTGGTTTCTCATGCCCAATTCAACGGCGGTGAGAACCCTAAAATCATCTTTAGAGAGGTATCTCAAAACATCTACGTCGAGCTTCATTTTCGAATTTCTTCTGACTTATCAAACTCTCACTCTCTGCTGAATTCGATGTGAGAAAATTGCAGCGGACGACGGAGAAGGGAGTGGTGGTGTAAGTCGTCGGACGGCGGGGACTGGACTTTCACAATTTGCATTCAAGTTTTGTGTGTGAGAGTGTAATACTCTTTCGTGAATCGGGTTAAGTTTCGTGAATCGGGCGGGTATTGGGTTTAGGGTTTATCATTAATTAACCTAATAAAAAATACACTTTTTATCATACTTTTACTCTTCCTAAATTTATTTGGTTTATCCCAGGAACAATGTTCAACCAATACGCATTACTTTTGGTATAGTATTTTAATTATGGGTGATGCTAACCGGTGTCCCCGGGGCACTGATTAAACATATAAAAAAAGGAATTTATTACCATAAAAGGAAATTTTGTTGACTTATTTATGAATTAATTACACAGTTTTCAATGCAATAATTACTATATAATTTTCCTTTTTAGTATCTTTAACCTGTGTCCCGGAACACCGGTTAGCATTTCCCTTTAATTAAAATGAATTTTTAGCCCCCCGTTTAGTAAATATTCCCGTCATTACTTTTGTAATTAAATTTATTTAACTCTATTAATTAATAAATAAATAATTACAAAAGAAAAATTCAGATTTGGGTCCTCCTCTTCTTCACCTTAAATAAACGATATCCTTCAAAGCACTTCCATGTGGTGTTGTTCAAATTCCCTCTTCCCTTCTTCAATCTGTGTGCATTTGAAGCCACTTCAGAACAACAACATTCCCATCCTCACGCACTACTTTAAAGGAGACTTCAAACTCACATACATCTTGAATAGTAATGAAATTGTGCAGAAAAAGGAGAACATAAGAAAAATGGAAGAAGAATATTAATTGGATCTGTAAACATCACTCACGATCCATGCGCCGCCAATGATTTAGGATCTGTAAACAACTAAACATAATGAAGTTTTAATGGAAAAAAGAGTTATGAAGTTTTATATAGTTAAATAAGAAAGAAAAAAAAAGGGGCATTCCGAGAATTGAACTCGGGACCTCTCGCACCCTAAGCGAGAATCATACCACTAGACCAAATGCCCATTGATGCTAACTAAAGTTAATACACAATATATAAACCATATTATAATTTAATGTTTACTTATTTTTTTAACTAATGTTAAATTCTAAACGCAAAATTCTCAAACCTATCATTAGCACGAGGACCGTAAAAAATCGTCAGAGCTATTCTAGAAATCACTACATTCCAGTAAAATATACTCCCTCCCGCAATAGATGATCCACTTAAAAATGTGTAATTTTGATCTAATTTACTTTGACCATATTTTTCTACTAATATACAAAGATAAATATTATCATATAAGATGTCGTTAGATTTGTCTCGATGAGTATTTTCAAAATATCAAATTTTCAGAATTTTTTCTAATATATTATTCAAGATATTTAAGCTCAAAATTATGCATTGACATACATAATAAGGTCAATTGTGTCAAGTATTAAGAGACGAAGGAAGTATTATGTTAAAATATAACACTGATATGTGGAATGGTTTTCTGGTCTATAACTTATAAAGTAGGGATTATTAACATATACCAACCGAAAAACATTAAAGTTTAAGTTAACAAATGTACACATTTTTAGTTTTACAAAATAATTTCCATTTGCTCCTCCGTTCAAATCAATTTAATATATAAACGTTGCACTTATAAGATCTTAATATAAACGTTAAAATATAACTCAATTTAAACGTTAAACTTAAAAGATCCCAAGACGAATTTGGGAAAAAAAATAAATGAAAAGGAAGTATGAAAAATGACAAGTTCGCATACTCAACTAAAAGTGACCCATCATAAATTTAAACATCTTAGTTATATACATCAATATATAGAAAATTAAGAAGTCCAACATAACTGGGAACAAAAAAAATTAAAGAGTTTAAAAATTGTGTAGAGTTTGAGTTTATTGGTTCGAACTTTGAGCAGAAGCCTCCACATTTGAAACACATACCATGCATCCACACTCCATTTGGGCCGGTGGAATAACAATACAATCAATCAAATATAGAATCAGATGCATATGTTGCATTTGTTATCAATAATTGTTCTTATCTTATTCAAAATTTTATAGTTAAGTTTAGTTGGAAGTAAGCAAATAAGGTCGTTCACGCATTAGTATAAGAGGTTTCATTGATGTACCGTCATGTATTTGTGACTTGTTATCTAATCAAATGTAATGATTTTATTCCTCTAAAAAAATTGTTCTTATCTTATCTTTAATACTCTAATTGGTATATATTCCAATATTTATATATTTATCCCTATTAACAAGATTCTTCTTAATTATACTTTTTGCATATATAAAATGCTAGCTAAGTTCAGTTAGTAACAAGCACCAACACACAGTATACAATACTATAACAGAGAGATTGATACATAAACCTTTGATATAATGGCTGGCTTATGGAGGAACAATCTCTGCCGTTGGAACGATGGTGGAAACAATGGCACCATTGATTCCTTTAACAACCAAGGTGGTGGCACACAAGATTTCGATGAGGCTGATTTCAAAACTGGTGCACAAGTTACTAATGGTGGTTACACTAGTCTTCTCAACAATGGAACCAAAAATGCATTCAACAACAATGGTGGTGGAACTCAAAAATTTGGAAAGGCCAAGTTTAACACTGGCGCCAGGATTGGAAACTAAACCCCTTTACACGTTTGAGGAGGTTCACAAACACATATCTATGTATAAACAAATAACAATAAAGTGTGTATGGGATTGTACCTGATGTACTAGTACTAGCGAACATAATGTAATAAATTATTAAGGATTAATTACACTTTTGGTCCTTAAGTTTCCAAAGTTGTGATTTTGGCCCTCTAAAAAAAACAACTCTTTTCAGGCCTTCTGAGTTTACTTTCTGTTGCAATTTTGGTCCACCACGTCGATTTTGACCCAGTCAACGGACACATGGGCGCCACGTGTGTAATTTTTTTTTGTTTTATTTAATTTTAAAAAAATAAAATAATATTTTTGTAATAATTACAAAAATAAGTTTTTTTTTAATTACAATTTTTTTTTGTTTTTTTATTACAAATAAAAAATATTTATTTTTTATTTTTTTAATTACAAAATACAAAAATAATTAAAACATTACACACGTGGCGTCCACGTCAGCGTTGACTGAGTCAGAATTGGGTTAGGGGGCCAAAATTGCAACAGAAAGTAAACTTAGGGGGCCTGAAAAGAGTTGTTTTTTTAGGAGGCCAAAATCACAACTTTTGGAAACTTAGGAGGCCAAAAGTGTAATTAAGCCAATTAGTAATGCCCGTAATATTTTAAGGCTTAATAGCAGTTTTAACCCTAACTTTCTCAAAGTTGCGATTTTGCCCGCCTAAGAAAAAAAAACTACAAAACGCCCCTTAAGTTTTGCATATTTGACAATTTTGGCCCCCAAGGCCAATTTTGACTCGGTCTACGCTGCTGACGTGACACCCTAAGTGAGGTGCCACGTGTTTTTTTTTTTACCAAAAATTGGCATTGGGGGCCAAAACTGCTACAGTTGCAAAACTTAGGGGGCGGTTTTGTAGTTTTTTTTCTTCTTTGGGGGCCAAAATTGCAACTTCATGAAAGTTAGGAGACGAAAACTGCTATTAAACCATTATGACTTATATAATTAATCTATGTAGCATCTGACACTTTAGATTTTTTTTTACAAGAAGCTAAAGAGATACATTAATAAGCTAACTAAACACTTCTTTCAAAAATAAAAAATAAAACTAACTAAGCACAAGTGCCTAGAAAAGCAACTAACAAATAAACAAAAAAAAATAGAAAATGACAAATTACAAACCAAAACAAAATGATAGTTAGATCACGATGGTTTAGGTCATTCTCAAAGACTTTAAATTTAAAATTAATCTATCACCAAGATAAGAAAAATACTAAGTGTTTCTTGCAATGCATGCACCATAATATGTGTTATTCATACACTACACCATATGTACATCATACACCTTGCTACCTGTCATTACATGCAACATTCCATTTCGTCAAATATATGTTGGCCACGTGGTAATTGCTGGACCCCACACTTCACTCCAAACCTTGACTTTGTAACCTCAAATTTTTAAAGAACCAACACCTCACTTCACTCTAAACCTTGACATGGTAAGCTCAAAGGACAAAGTTTGCAATCGATCTGAAACAATTGTAACATGACTATCAATGCCACTATTATTAATAAAATTCTCTCTTTCCCAATTTTATTTTTTTAATAAAAAAAGTACTCCAAGCCTTGAATAATGTACATCAGGACATGCAAGTATGTAATTTTGAACCATCTCTGCCCGTGTAAGTTTAAATTGGGGGGAATCATTGCCACAAGGAGTTCACTAATCATTACTACATTGTGTGTTTATTTGCGTAGATTCTTAATTACATGAAAATCTAAATAATAATCAACTATTGCTAGGTCCTCTATAGAGGGCAAATAAAGGGTTCTTTCCTACATCAAATGAAAGATACTAAATAAATTGAAATTGATTGTGATTTTATTAGTCAACACAACATGTAAGTAGCATGTAATTACTATGTCTGCGATTTCGTTCGTTATATTTTTCATTCAGTAATGAGATAGAGAAGTCAGTGTTCTCTCTTCTCTATGTCTCAATATCACATCTAACACTCAATTGGGAGGATTTTATAAATTAAAAAAGTTAATTCAAAGTGAGCTTCTACCATATAATTTCATCCAATTAAGAATAACACATATGATATAGGCTATTACAGACAAGAACAGTACAATGCGTGTCAATTTGTAATTAACCCAACTGAAAGTGATTCAACTATATTCAAGCATAAATTCCAACTATACATATAGAATTGGATGGCATGCATTGCTATCACTTTATCCAATCTTATCGTTAAATATGCCTGAATTGGTATAACTTGTTGAAAAAAAAGAAGCCTCATCAATTGGTATATGTCAATATTTATCCTCAGCATTTGTCAAAATAATAAAAAAAAATTATCAGCAAAGAGGACAAATACTTGATACTTCCATTACAAATTATACCCAAATATTTTAATAAAAAATTAGACTTTAAGATGTTTAGGTGAAAGAAAATGATGATACAGTACGTACAGTGTTTTTTTATAGACTAAGAGCCAGTTTGTTTAGGATTTTAAAAAACTCATTTTTGATGTTTTAGTTGTGGTAATCCTTTTTCAAAAATCGTTTTGTTAAAAATGAAATAACTATTTTGATTAGAAATATTTTTTAATAGAAGAGGAGAAAAATACGATTGATCGTGTCTAAGTTTTTTCAATCATATAGATGAAAAACTATTCTTTTTGACGCAACATGAAAAATGAAAAAACTATTTTAACATGCATAATTGTTCACCTTGAATGTTTTTCTAACTATAACTTATGCTTTTCTTTAAAATCTCTAAAGAATTAATCTTCAAATTATTTATATTGGAATACTTTTTTTAAGAATCTTAAACAAACGGGCTCTAAAATAGGTTTTCACTCTAAAATTAAATTTTTTCTTGAAAAATTAAATAAGATAGCTTCATGTTAAAGGAAACAATTGTAGATTCTCCATTAACTTAACTTTTTTCATCTATATAATGAGGGGCTCAATTAGCAACTAACATCAACACAAAACCAATCAGCATATATACCTATCGAGAGAGATAATATCATATATTCATTCTATTATTATAAGATAAGATGGCTAATTTATTGAGGAATATGTTCGGTTTGAACGACGGTGGAAACAATGGAACAATTGATGCCTTTAACAACAAGGGTGGCCAACAAGATTTCAATGAGGCTGAATTCAAAACTGGTGCAAAAGTTACCAAGGGTTCATTGAGGAATATCTTTGGTTTGAACGACGGTGGAAACAATGGAACAATTGATGCCTTTAACAACAAAGGTGGCCAACAAGATTTCAATGAGGCTGATTTCAAAACTGGAGCAAAAGTTACCAAGGGTGGTTACACTACTCATCGTAACAATGGAACCAAAAATGCTTTCAACAACTCAAATGGAGGAACTCAGAAATTTGGAAAAGCCAAGTTCGACACTGGGGCTAATATTGGAAACTAAAACCCTAGGAGCTTTGATGAGCTTCTCAAGCATACTACAGTCAACATGCATAAATATATGTATGTGTATGGGTAGTAACTATAAAACAAAGTGTTTTAGTTTCTGTGATTGTATATATATATGGTGCAATATAATATATGCTTGATGTATTAAATATGAAATAATAATGAAACTGGTAATGTTTGGTGTATCATGTCTTATCTTAAAATTTAGTCCCTCCTTTTGGAGGTGCGTATACTATATCAATTATCAATATTGTTTTGAGAAAATTAAATTTATTAATAGAAAGAAAAGAAAAATAAAGTAGAAAAACATTGGAGACAAGGATCAAAACTTTTTTTTTTAAGGGAAAGACAAGGATCAAAACTTAAAATCAAACATTTCGTTAACAACAAAAGATAATTTTAATTATAAAAGATGGAAACAAGTCCAAGTGGTACTAAACTCATTCAAAGAAGGAAGTACGAGAAGTACTTACTCCATTCCAAGAGGACAAAACAAAGACAACAAATGACCTAAACTCCACCTAAGGAGGGTTCGTCTTAGGCGGTGGATTTTTTTTTTGTCGAGTAACATGTTGGTTAGAATTCATCTTTTAAGGTGAATAAGTGGAGTCCAGGATTCGAACCCCGAACCCTGCATATAACAATGTATTGTCTCTGCCAACTTAGCTATGTTTACGGGGATAAAAAAGTATATTCATCTCAAAATTATATACATTCGGTGGATTATAATTAGGAATGTATTTATTCCTTGATTTAGAAATACATATTTATAGTGTTGGTGCATTCCTAATAAAAAACCGAAATAACCAAATGACTGAGCTTACTTTCACTAGGATCAATAGATCAAGAAACCGAGTTCGATTTCTTATGAAAATAATTCTTGAGAAGACTTTATTGACGTCTCAGCTGAACTTATAGATCTCTTCCTCTAAAAATTGAAGGGTTAACACAAAAATAAAAAATAAAAGAACAAAAATATATATTCATCTAAATTTTTTATTTTATTTTTGACAAAATATTCATCTCAAAATTTATAGAAGTGCTTGATCATAAAAATTTATGGAACTAAGACTGCTTTTATTCCTTAATTTAAAACTAATGTATATTGGTTGTTGGAGCAAAAAATAGGTCATGTTAAAACCATCGTTCACATTTCACAGACAGGTGTGGTTGCAGGGTTGATAGTTGAGACGCACCAATGGCGAAAAAGGCTAAAGCCTCTCACTCTCACAAGAGCGCTTCTTCTTCTTCGGCCTCCACCTCCGGGTACTCTTTCACTTTCTCTATTCCCCTTTTCGTTCGCAAGGGAAAGGGTAGATTTTAAAACTAGTTTTCTTCTCTAGTTACGGTCTGGAAACAATTTATCCATAAATTGTTTTCTGTTTATTTTCATAAGCTCTCGAGGATAACTTATGAAAACAGTTTGTAG
>Ga0315914_1011175_pt1 | contig 10880 bp, 8 predicted proteins | sample MpolenodulesMG_FD_203920 | JGI IMG/M metagenome (GOLD analysis project Ga0315914, IMG submission 203920) | Medicago polymorpha root nodule microbial communities from Los Angeles, California, United States - elongated nodules | ecosystem: Host-associated > Plants > Roots > Nodule | place: USA... | reverse complement strand
ATTATTGCAGGTTTCACAAATGTCACAGTCACACGACCGACGATTGCATTCATCTCAAGGATGCAATCGAGATCCGCATACAACAAGGAAACTTGAGGCAATATAAAAAAATTCATCAGCTGAAAGAGTCAAATTTTTAAAGGCGACTGCACCAAAAGCAGATGCACACAAGATAAATTATTGCAGGTTTCACAAATGTCACAGTCACACGACCGACGATTGCATTCATCTCAAGGATGCAATCGAGATCCGCATACAACAAGGAAACTTGAGGCAATATAAAAAAATTCATCAGCTGAAAGAAAAAGAGTTGAATATCCCTTTTTGAAGAAGGAGAGCGAAGGGACCAGAAGACTTCTCATCCTTCCCTAAAGATCTCGAGGTAACCCCTTATACGAACACCTGGAAACAAAAACCTTTTGCTCATGTTATCACATGGGGAGGAATAACCTCTACTACAATAGGCATCATCAAAAGGATACTTGAGGGGTTATTGAGCATCATCCAACACGATGTCGCTTCGGTCTGATCTGATGACGGCCTCCCTTGGTGTTCTATGATGACGAATTACTAACAGAGCACAAAATGTTGCTATACCAGTGCCCATGCACGCATACATGGCAAACTTTGATGCCTACAAAATCCTTTTCAACCAAGGAGCCTCTTGCGACACCATGTATATCAGTCTATTCAAAACTCTCTAGCTGACGAAGAAAAATATGGTCCCCTATGTTGGATCCGAGCTTTATGGATTCAACAGCTCCTCAACTAAACCCTGGAGGTATCTCGAGCTCCTAATCACTTTTGGAGAAGGAGAAGCAAGAAAAATAGTGAAGGTACAATTTTTGGTTTATGGGTTGTAAGTCCCTTTACAATTGTATCATCTGAAAGCCAATGTTAGCTGCAATGGGTACCGTTTCTTCAACTACCCACCTCAAAATGAAATGTCATGCCAGGAATGATATATTTGCTACACTGCATGGAGATGTCAAAGCTACTTGAATATATTTCCTCAAGGCGAACAAAAACCAAAGCTCGCTCTGTGTTTCAAATTCCTTCTAATGGTAAAGAGAATAAGGTTGTTGGCAACGAGACCGAGGCTAATCTTATATAGCTTAAATCAAGGTTCAACAAGATGAATCTGAGAAAGCAAAAGAAGAAGAATCCATTTGACCGAGAAACCTAAAGGGCCATCCTTGATGGTGATTTCGAGTTGATCCCCTTCGATCAAGATATACCAAAGAATGTCAAGATTGGGAAGGAACTCTCTGAACTCATTCGAGCATAGCTCATCGCTTTTTGATTAGTGCATCAATTTCACCTTTCTTGTGCCAAATTTGATCATTCATTATTTGAGCTTAAAATTAATGGATGTTCTAGCAACCATATACTTTGCAATGTCTCCATAAGCTCCTTTTTTTCGCCTTTGATTTGGGTGGAAATTTTTTCTATTTTCATCTCTCTCACTATCAATATTTAGAAAAATATAACCGATCATTGAATCGGTGGAGGTAATGATTGAGGTCCGAAGGTTCAACCGGATCAACTACGATCAAATCAATAACAATTACAAAATATTTTCAACCTTTCAAATATTATAAAATATTAAACAAAATATAGTGTAAGAGTTTAATGATGGTGGTGGGTTAACACTTGTTTACACTGATTTTTGGTAAACAACCGCTGGTTTAAAAATAGTTACTTGCAAGATCAACCAGTAAATCTTAAGGACATATTGTGCTTTTACCTTTCCAGAAATTCATGATTGTTCTTCAATAATGTTAAAAGATATTGGAGATGGTTATCGAATTTAACTTAGTCAAATCCGTCGAAGTCACTTTCGAAGTATAAGTAAAAAGTATTGCTTGAAATAAACAAGTAAATTGCAAAGATACTTAAGAAAATAAACTTAAATTGCATTGATTGAATGTAAATTGGCACACATATTCATACATTGCAACTTGTGACTCGTTTCTCTCTTGAATGCGGATAGTTTGAGTGTAAGTTTTTTGTATGATTGGATTGTGACCCCTTTCTCTTGCGAAAAACTACTATTTATACTAATAGAAAATAACTACCTACATAGAATTTGAAACTATAACTACTAATATCGAACAACAGATATCTGTTCAACTCGAATTTCAAACACACGCTCCCTGGATGTATCCATTGGCTCGACTTTATCCAAAACAAACCGTTTTCGACATACTTTGCCTGTCGAACCAAAACACGTGCTCCGAATACTTCCAACAAGTCTAATTTCGACTAAGTATCTAAGAATAACAACATTTATTTCTTCAAGCACAAAGTCAACCTTAGTCTGACCGCATTTAATTCTTCTTTTTGAAAAGACATGCTAACAAATTGCCCCCCAGAAACATCATTTTCGATTTTATCCCTTGATATGGAGAAAAGGGTGTTTTTGACCTTTACCTTTGATAGAAAAAGGTGTTTTGATCGAAATGACATCATCATCTGAAGAAGCAGTTAAAAATAACCTTTATGGTGTCCCCACCACAACTAGTGGGCCACGTCCCAAACATCAGGAACTACCATTTTTTATTCATTAAAAAACTGTCATCATAAGATGTTGACACTTGTCTTAAATCAAAGGCTATAAAACAAAGGTTTTAGCTTTCCTTTTCAACTTTCTATCTTCACCAGATTTTTTACTGTTCCTTCTCCTTCATCGCAGAAGAGAAAAACCTCCATAGCCAAACTTCAAACAATCACAGAAATTCCTTACTATTTCCCTATTTTTAATCGACTAATCATGACAAACCTAGGAGAATCTTCTTCGCAAATTCCAATTTGTGACGAGCCCGTCAACTTCTCACAAGAAGTCCCGGTTGGTAGTTCTCAATTCATGGAAGATCCAAATATCAAGGCAGCCGAGGAATTTTTTTGGAAATCCAAGGTAATTATTCCGTGCCTTAATTCTCCACATGCATTTTTAGGACCCTTTCCAGACGACAACGAAGATCAAGAAAAGCTTAGCGCTGTTTTTCCCAGTTCCAAAAAACATCTTCCTTTAGTTTTCACCAAAGGTCCTTATGACCTCAGTTTCCTCAAATCCAAATGTAGGACAGAACCCAAACATGAAAACAACGAGAAGTATATCTCCTAGTTAGATAAAGTAGAAAAGAAAAAGGGTCAATTTTGGAAAGACATAGGTATCTTTGATCTCGTCCAACTATCTAGGCAAGGACCCAAATACCACAATGAGATGTTGGTTGCTGCTCTTCACTTCTGGAACCCTTCAACCAGCAGCCTCCACTTAAAATGTGGCATGCTTACTCCCACCTTGCTAGACGTTGCTGGCTTTACTGGTCTAAAACTCATTGGCTATACTTTCGATCCAACCGATCACGGCTCAAAAATCTCTTTTGACTTTACCAGACTCGCTTATGGCAATTTTATAATAGACCACCGCGTTACCACGAGTGCTGAGGTTTCTGACAAGGAACACATTGCCTTCCTAACTTATTGGCAATCCATGTACATTTTTTGTTCGAGATCCATACAAGTCCCTAAAGGATTTAATACTTTAGCCATTCAACTGGATGAGGGGAGAGATATTTGCTTAAGTAAACTCATATTGGGATCCCTATATGAGAATCTAAACCAAGCGGTAACCAGCATCAAAGAGTACCAACCAGGAAGTAGTCTGATCATACCTGAACCTATTTGGTTGTTTCAATTGTGGCTCCACGCCACTTTCAGAACAAAACTGGCGGTTTTTCTTCCTACCAACTTTACGAAAGCATATGAGGATAGATCTATTGAAGGGATAGGTCTGGCCATGCTTCGACACGGCAATAGAAGCTCGCAAGAGTTATTTTCCATTGCTTACAAAGCTTTCTTGGGGTGTGATGTATTTTCCCCTTCTTTGGCCCCATTCACAACTAGGGTCTGAGGGCCAACTTGATTCAGAAAGGAATTCCCAGCCACGTTAATCGAGGATGAAGCAGAGACAAATGCCATATGGCAGGCTTATCTGACTCCTACGTTCCTGTCTAGCAGGACAACGACTCGTGATCCCTATGGGGTATATGCTTACCAGCCAAACCAAGTAGCCAGACAGTTTGGTTTGGTTCAACCAAAGCCTTATTCTTTGTACAAATGTTTAGACGATTTGAGGCAGCCATTGATAGAGCATGTGTGGAGGTCAATTCTGTGCAAAGCTCAAGATCAAATCCTCATTTTCGAGCCTATTCCTTTCGTTATATCATATTGCATGTACTGAGGCCTTCTTTCGATGGTGGCAAGACTATTATAGACGTCAAAACAATCGAGTGAAACCTGAAAATCTGCTTCCTCAACTAATATCTGCTTTTGACATTGTGCAGAACAAAGTGAAGAAGAACAAAGGTACGCACATCCGAGAAATTCAAGCTTTCCAAAAAAATTTCCAAACTGTTTATGATCCTTTACATCCCAAAAGGACAGTCTATTACGTCGCCCGAACTTTAAAAGACAAGATTTTAGAAAAGATTCCCACAATGAAGTTTCCACCTTTTACTCCTAGTAAATACCTCTTTGCACTACACTTTAAAATCAAATTTCCGTCGTTGCCAACCAGCGAAATGGCTTTGGCCTTTAGGCCACCATATCCAACATGGTTCTTTTGTGATTCTGTACTAGGAATGAAACAAAAATTAAAAATGAAAGAAAAAGACAAAGTGACTGCAACTAAATGTAATTTGTACACGTTTAGAGTCACCTTCATTTCAATTTGTCTCACATTCGAATCCTTTCTCCAATAGGACTAGGTAAGGGACTTTTTAATCATTTAAAGAAAACGGACAATACTCATCGAAAGAATATTACTTATCTGTTCATTCGCATGCTTGCAGCCGTCCCTTTAAAGTCATAGGACACAAAGAAAGGTGAAGACGTCAGGGTGCCAACCCGATCGAAATTGGAAAAATCCTCCAAAAAGAGAAAATCTTCTCAATTAGAGAAGAAGAAGATCACCTCCTCTCTTGAACCCTCTCTAAAAAGGACCAAGGATTTATCAACTGAAGAAAAGGTAAATCTCCTACCTCTTGACAGATCTTTAATAGAGGCTCTATTTATATGATACTCATCTAACATGAATGGAGTTCATATTTCTTACAGCTTGAAGTTCTGCTCGAAACGGTCGAGGTCATTGAGGATGCCCCTGGGGTACCCAAGAACTAGGAATGCCGAAAGAAAAGAAAACAAGAGGTGCTGGGCACAACCAAGGCATTGGATACGACTATCGAAACAACACCCGTTGAGGGATCCCCAGAAAAATCAATATCCAAGAGGAGGAAACGTAGTCATAAAGACTCGAAACGAAATAGTGTTCATTCCTGTGTTGGTGATAATGTCTCCAAGGTAATCATCGATCCACACTTGATTCGAGTGGCTTTAAAGCCATTTATCTTATGTCAAGAATATATTCTAATATTCAAACACTTTTTCTTGCCAGAGTATCGAGCATAGCAACGCTGATACATCTCAACAAGCATAGCTTCCAACTGCTGATCTTCTAGCTGCATCTCCTATTGTTGAGGAGGAAGCTGATGTTGAGTCGAGCCCCTCTCTACTAAATCACGAGGTGCTTTCTCCCGACCAACGCCCAACATTCCACGTTGAAGATTTGGGGCAGGACCAGTCGAAAGGAGGCGATGGTCAAAACAACGCATGACATTTGATCCCTGATGCCTCTTGTGACCAACACATTGCGGTTGTAACAAAATGCAACATTGACCTAGGCACCACATTTGATCTGGTTGATAAATCATCGAAAGAGTCTACGCCAATGGCCAATGTCCAAACAACCAACGTGGCCATAAGTCAAGAGGAACTCGACTAGCTTGAGAAAAACAATCCTCTCGAAGCTTTTGACTTCTTGATAAAGAGTGATGTCCTTTTATCTAGAAGCACTGGAAAGTCCCCAGATGTTTCTTCCAATGATCCCTCAGAGACTTCTAAGGACAACCTTTTCGCGGAGTTTCGAAACAAGGTATTGGGCAAAAATTTGTTTGAAGCCATAGAACAAAATGACGCCATTATCTTTGAAGTGAAGGAATTGCTCCACAAATTGGGCGAACTTCCTTCTGGTTCGAAATTCTGAGAATTTTCTCAGGCTTTGGAGCCCTTTATGGATGGTATCAACTAGGGTTTTCAACATAAGAAAGTTGATCAATCCAAACTCGAAGAACAAACCCTGCGTTGCAACCAACTTCTGGCTGAAGTTGCTACTTTCCAGGCGAAGCTCGATGCCTTCCGTCAAGAGACTCTAAATCCCCAGCAAAAGGTTGCAGAACTCGATTCTATTATTGCCAAATACAAAGCAGAAATCCAGAGCTTGGAGCTCCAGAAAGCGAACCTCCTGGACAAGGAGGGTTACCTGAAAAAAGAGGCTAGCGCCACTATACAAAAAGTCAAAGAGTCAAAATTGTCCCAGCAAGACATAGCAATGCTTATTGACAACGACAAAGCCCTCGATGAGAAATTGACTGGCTTTAAGAGCCAACTTGATAAACTTACGTCTGGTTTTACTGTTTTAACTACCCTCTGTAATTTTATGTTTTGAACAACATTTCGTCCCTTTAAATTCCTGTAACTTTTAAACTATGTGACATCACAAATAGTTTCATGACGTTTTACTTCACTTGAGTGTTTTCTATTTGCTAGTCCTTATTATTTAATTACAAATTTTATTTTTGGGACAAGTTCCAAGGACAATAATGATGAGAAACTAAAAAGTTTCTTTACTTTAACTTCTCAAGTTAAAACTGCTTAGGAAACCGTAAAATAACATTATTTATGATAAGACTTAGGGAGTTAAAAATAAAGATTAAATAAAAACCTCTACAACTTCCTTCTTTTTGCGAGGCATATCTGCAACTGCCATTTGCCACGTGTCAACATCTTTGGATGATGGAAACTGCAAAGTTGAACTTCTTTTCAACCTTTTTGCTCACTATAAATAACGTACCTTCCTTTGGAAGTTCTATTCCATCTTCATCTCTTCCAATCCTTTTCTTTCGTCAGAATGAATTTTCTAAGTGATGATTTGATTCTTAATATTGCTGAGAGGGTTGCTGCTGATAGCATGCATGACCTGTTCAGTTTCATGAGAACGAACAAAAGACATGCCGCTCTTTGCAGGTCTAATGAGGTCTCCAAAGCCTTTGGTGATGATGCTATTGAGTTGCTCACTGATCTGGACACAACCCCTGAAAGTCTCAGGTTCATGCATCGTTTGTGGGACGCTGGTCACCACATGTACTGCATTCTTTGGTGCACTCATCAACTGTTGCACCCAAAACCTCGCTTTGACAAGATCGATGATTTGCTGGAGAAGGCTGAGGCTGCGAAATCTCAATGTGCGAAATACTTTCGCCTTCTGATGAGGGCTACCTCTTGGCCACTTGTTGATGAGGCGGAACTCCTAGATGATTTTTGGAAACTTTTAATGACTAAGAGCCTTCAGCGTCATAGGTATGACATATTGGGAGGCACCACCTCTTTCCAATTTCGTTGTCATTAGTACAAAAGATGGTTGGCCCTAGACATGGTTCGTCGCCGTTTTTGTAATAACTAGCTTAACTGCCCAGGGGACGGAAGAAGAAGTAACTACCGTGGGTTTCTTCCTGCTGATGATGACGAATACGTCTTCAACCATTTCTATGTTTGTTGTCGCCTTGATAGTGAGGTTAGGTGGCTGATTGACGTTTTTGGCTTCGATCACAACGCCTAGCGTCTTTGTGGTCCTCTGATTCTGACTTTAGATTCTAACTCCGTCTTTTCTTTCAGCATTTAAGCTTTTTAGTTTTTTATCTTGACCGCGCACTCATCTTGTAATGGCTAGTTTGATTTTTCATTTTGGGGACTTTTGATGTTTAAATGTAATTTGCCCATCAGTTGGCTTTATCATCTAATGCCATTTTGGTTTCTTTTCGATTTACTGTTGTGTGATTTTAATCTCTTGCAGCAATGGTTTGTATCTTTTCAGATATTTCCCATTTATGCGTAAAACCCTTTGATCATCATTCAGTTCTTCGATCTCGTATGCATTATTCGAAAAGACTCTTAGAATTTCCCATGGTCCTTCCCAACTGGGTGACCATTTTCCCAAGGCTCGATCCTTCTTGTCCATTGGCAAGATGACTTTCCACACCAAATCTCCTTTAGCGAAAAACTTCGATTTTACTTTCTTATTGTAAGCTTTTGCTACTCTTTCTTTTTGTTTTGTGAGGACTTCCGATGCCATTGATCTTTCTTCATCTAAATCAACTAGTTCATCTAGAATCATATTCTAATAATGATTTGTCAGAATTTCGCATTGTCTTTGTATTCTAGTTGATTGAAGACAAATTTCGACTGGCAGCACTGCGTCATGACCAAATGTTAACTTAAAAGGTGTGGTGTTAATCGATTCTTTAGGGGATGTTCGACATGCCTATACAGCCTCGTCGAGAACTTCGTGCCAATTCTTGGGTTTCTCTTTAGTTTTCTTCTTGATTATGGAAATAATGCTTTTGTTTGCTGCTTCTACTTGACCATTTGCATGGGCATAATATGGTGTTGAGGCTAACAGTTTATAACCAGTATCTTCAGCAAACTTCACCATCTTTCGACCTGTGAACACAGATCCTTGGTCTGTAGTGATGGTTTCTGGAATACCAAATCTGTGAATGATGTATTTTTGAATAAACTCTATGACCACATCCTGGGTGATATCTGGTAGCGGAATTGCCTCTACCCATTTGGTAAAATAATCTATCCCAACCAAAATATATCTATAGCCTTTCGATGACTTAGGTTTAATTTCTCCAATTACATATAAAGCCCATCCTCTAAATGGCTAAGGTTTAACTATCGAATGTAATTCACTTGCCGGTACACATTGAATCCCAGAGTATTTTTGGCATTCTTGACAGCCTTTGGCAAATTCTATGCAATCCTTTAGCATGGTTGTCCAATACACCCCCTGTCGAAACAAGAGCCATTTCATCTTATGGCCCGCTTGGTGTGTTCCACATGCCCTACTATGAGTGTTGGAAACAGCCGTATATGCTTCTGTTTCTCCAAGACATTTGAGTAAAACTCCTTCTGGAGTCTTTTTGAACAACTCATTTCCCAAAATTACATAACTTAAAGCTCTATACTTTATCTTTCGACAAGTTGTCCCATTAGGGTTTTCTAGGTAATTGACTATTGGTTTTCGCCAATCATTGTCAGTTAAATTGTTAATAACAAAAATTTCAACCAAATTTGTACCTTGTGCGTGTCCGTCAGGCACTTCTACCCCCCCAAGTTTTTGTATTAACAATTTCTTAGGTTGGGCTTCCTTCGAACTGCACTTATTCCTAATCTCGATAGGTTCTTGCATTCGTTCTTTCGAAACTTTGTAGCCCGAAGCCGTTTGGGCCAGATCATTCGCTTCTTGGTTCTCCGTCCGAGGAACGTGTTGTATCGCAACATGGGTGAAACGTTTGAGTAGTGCGTTTGCAGCGGCGCAGTACATGATCAGGCTTTCTTTAGCACATCTATACTCTTTCGTTAATTGTTTCAGTACTAATTCTGAATCACCTTTTATCTCGACGTTTTTTGCCCCCAGTTCAAGGAGAATTTCTAAACTAACGATCAAGGCTTCATATTCAGCCTCATTATTCGAGCAAAACTGGTTAAGTCAAAATTTATACGTTGTTGGAATATTTTTTGGCGATATAATTATAACTCCAATCCCGGTGCCATTTTTGTGGCTGGATCCATCGAAGTACAGTCTCCAAAGTTGATCATTAGCACCCTTCAATGATGGTTCGATTACCGAATGATCAACAATGAAATCGGCTACAATTTGGCCTTTAACAGACTTTAACGACTGGTAAGTTAATGAATATTCTGTGAGTGCCAAGGCCCAGTTACCAACTCTACTGTGTAGAATTGGTTTCGATAGCATATGTTTAATCATATCGAAATGAGAATAAACATAAACGTCAAAAGGTTTTATATAATGATTTAGTTTTGTACAAGAGAAATACAAACAAAGGCACAATTTTTCACTTGGATGGTATCTTGTTACGGCATCATTCAGTACTCTACTAAGATAATAGATGGCTCTTTCTACGGCATTTTCATCCTCTTGTGCTAGCATACTTCCTATAGTACACTCAGACGCTGCTATGTACAATTTCATGCCCTTGTCTGTAAGAAGAGGTGAAAGGACATGAGGGTTAACCAAATATGACTTGATTTCTTCAAAAGCCTTTTGATGCTCTGGTTCCCAACTGAACACGTCTTCTTTCTTTAAGCGAAGTAGCGGCGAAAAAGCTTGCACTCTGCCACTTTGATTTGATATAAACCTTCTGAGGAAATTGATTTTTCCTAATAGGGACTGCAACTCTTTCTTTGTTGAAGGAGCTTTAGTCTCCATGATTGCTTTGGTTTTGTTCTGATTGACCTCGATTCCTTTCTTATGCACAACAAAACCTAAAAAGTCACCTGCGAAAACACCAAACGCACACTTTAAAGGATTCATATTTAACCCATATTGCCTCATTCTTTCGAATGATTGGCGAAGGTGGTTCAGGTGATCATCCTCTGAAGATGATTTCACTACTATATCATCTATATAAATTTGCATGAATTTTTCTATGAAATCATGAAACATAGAATTCACCGCTCTCTGATATGTAGCCTTGGCATTTTTTAGGCCAAATGGCATGACTAACCATTCATAACAACCTAAAGCGCCTGGGCATCGAAATGCAGTTTTCGATACATCTTCTTCAGCAATGAAGATTTGATTATATCCTGAGTAACCATCTAGCATACTCAAATATTCAAATCCTGCCGCCGAATCAACTAGCATTTCTGCCACAGGCATAGGGTATTCA
>Ga0315914_1011174_pt1 | contig 10881 bp, 6 predicted proteins | sample MpolenodulesMG_FD_203920 | JGI IMG/M metagenome (GOLD analysis project Ga0315914, IMG submission 203920) | Medicago polymorpha root nodule microbial communities from Los Angeles, California, United States - elongated nodules | ecosystem: Host-associated > Plants > Roots > Nodule | place: USA... | reverse complement strand
ACCTTCAGTCTCGTCGCTGCATTTTATACCTTACCATAATTTAATATCATTTTCATCTTTATTAGTTTCTGAATAACCCTTTTACAACTCACTCTATCTCCCCCTTAAGTCTTTCATAAGCATCTTTTATTACGTCGTTCATCATCGTCATACGACATTTATACTATCATCATACCTCATCATCTGATAACGTTAGCATCTCATTCGTCGGTTAACATCATATTTACATATTATAGTTTACATCTTTGTCTAATCAACATCATGTTTTGAACCCACACCCATCATTAATTTATCCCCCATTTCCTACGTCTTTTTGCCCTTGAGACAAGTCTTACTCTTCGTTCTAAGTCTTAAGATCTTTATCACTCCATTCGTCATTCCTCGTAATGTTTTTCGTCTATACTTTTAGGCTCATTAAGTTTAAGATCCTATCTTCATATATAGTTTCATCATCGCTATCTTCTATTGACGTAGGCCACTATCAATGGTTCATGTTTTAGACTCACTAATACCTTAAGGTTATCGCTTCTATTGATCACTCAACACAATTCCAAATTTAGATATATAGCTAAAGGAACCTTAATTTTACATTACACACTAATAGCTTGCTTAGAATCGCTAATGCTCTCATTGATGTTTTAGAGTCCATTGGGAGGGTTGTGCTGAATTTTCAGGAAAAACGCAGCATGACCTATGTGCAGTGTTTTGATTATAACTCAGGTTGTGGATGTCTTCTTGAGATGAAACCAAAGCATATTTGAAGATATCATTCATACCTACAAAATTCATGAAGACACCTAAATCCAGTTCGGAACATAAAGTGGTGGAAAAGTTGGATTTCCCTAAGCCTAGACAGGGTGCATGACTATGTTGACCCATGTGTAGTATTTCGATCATAACTCAAGTTATAAACATCATTTTGAAGTCAAATCAAAGTCATTATAAATCTAACATCTAAACCTACAACTTTCATGAAGATACCTAAGCTTGATTCGGAGTAGAAAGTGATCAAAAAAGTGGTTTTTCTAAGCCGAGACAGGGTGCACGACCGTGCTGACTGGAGGCACGGCTGTGCCCCTTCCAAAGCACCCCAAACCCCAAAAATTGCAGAGAGGTGCGCACGGACCGTGTTCCCAAGTAGCACAACCGTGCGCAAGTGTCAGGGTTTAGAAATTGCAGATTTTCTACGATTTCAGCCTTAGGGAACCTCTCCGAAATCCCGTTTTCGACCCTAATTTCACCAAACTCGATCCTCATCCTCACCCTATGATTACCCTACCATTGAAACACTAATTCTTCCTTAACCTACCGGATTATCCACTCTTTTTAAGATTATAAAATTCAATTCAAAGACCTAAAATTGTTTCCCTCAATTCTCATCTTTCAGCTTCATCTTTTAATTCATTCATCTCCATTCTCTTATCAAAATTCACATCGTAACAACATCAATACCTTAAAATTAATGACAACCCTCCCATCATAGATTAAATACCCTAAAGTGAAAGGAATCTCCCCCTTACCTCGAATCTCCGAAGTCACAGCTTTTTGGATCTCTCCTCCTAAATTAGGGTTGTCTCCTCTGCTTCTCTCTTCTTCTCTTGTTTCTACGTTTCAGCAAAAGTGACAACCCTGATTGTTAATCCTCTATTTATATTTGGGCTAACCTCATACTATTATTCCTTCCATTCTATTTTCTATTATTTTTACTTCTCCCTCCCCCACTTAATTAAAACTTCTATTCTACACTTTCCGCCTCTATAATATTTTATTTACATTTTCCTTTCATCATAATAATCCTCCTAGCACGTCATTAATCATCATAAATCTATTTCTTCATAGCTTACATAATATTCTAACATCATAACATCATTATAATCATAAAATCAAGAATAAATCTAATTAACTTCACTAAATCATTACATGAAATTTTTGGAGTGTTACACTCCCCACCATGGTACTTATAACATCATTGATTTATTATTATCATCATATAAGTTCCTTTTTCAAGATAGAAATTATTCTCATGTCCCAACTATTATTATCATCATATATATTGTGACAATATAGATTCTGTCACTTTTTTCACTTGTCTTAAATTTTGGTCCGTATGTGCGTTTTTTCTTTGGTACAATTTTGGTGCGGGTTCTTAATTCCTGGTAAATGGATGCTTCATTCCCATTTTTTTTTTCTTGGGTTTTTCTACATGCTAAGAATTTTTCTAAGAAAATGAAAAGAAAGAAAAAAAATATTTTCAATATGATTTCGCTTCCTATAATAAATTAAAACATTCAAAATTATAAATTAATTTGGATCTAAATAATTAATTTAGATAATAGTTAAGTTCACATTAAAACCGTTAAAGATTCATGATATCATAGAGAAAAGAGATAAAAATAAAACTTAAATAAAATTGTTTTTTTCCTTTGTACGACACTCCTTGGATCGGTGACACATATATAACAGTCATCCAAGGTGTATCTAACAACTTAGATAAATGTTTAAAAAAAAAATATATTTGCATTCACGTAGACACTCCTTAGACACGTCTAGGACATATCTACAAGAGTTAAAGATGTGTTGAGAAATGTTGATCAATCATAGACATTAAAGTTTATTACAAATAAAGGTAAATATTATCCTATCTTGTTTTAGAACTTTTTTTAACAAAATAAACTGCAAAGTTAGATGAAAATGTATGTATTTTGATTATCAATTTAGATATTTTATAAATAAATTAATATATGTAGTGGTATCGGTGTCTTATGTTTTTACATTAGTGATCGATGTCGACATATATGTGTCAGTGTCGTGTCAGGTGGTTGTGTAGGACTTCGTGCTTCAAAGCGAAGACTAATTCAGTGAGTTTTGTAGAATTGAAATGGGTGACAAACACTCTCCGTATGAGTTTTTAAGGTTAGTGCAAGTCTAATTTCGAATTAAAAGTCAGAATTAATACTACTCAAACCATTTGCTTACATATTTATATTTATTGGTTCACATTTTCATTTATATATATATATATATATATATATATATATTGTCACACTAATTTTTATTTTTTTTTAGATTTAAGTTGAATTTTTATCGACAAGACCAACTTATGCTAGCTAATATGTTTTCTTTTTCATCTTTATCTTGTGCCTTTAACAATTAGCATGGAGATTTACAAAATTCCACCATTAGTAATAAAGGTAGCATTATTTATCCTTTTGTTTCAAACGGGGTGTACTAAATTGCTTTACAAAATTACATCTCTTACTCTTAATTAATTTATAGTGTGAAAACAGATAAGTAGAAAATGTATACTTTTAAGAACTATAGGCATATTTGGATAGAACTTACTTAATGAATTGAATGTGCTAATTCAACGCATTTAGTTACCGCGTAAGAATAACAATAAGAATCTTGCACACTACTCACTTTCCACGAAATACTCATAGCATTATGCATGTACTAATCAACTTTTACAAGCTGTTATGAGTCTCTATCACACACTATTAATGTTATGTTATGAATAATGATTATATACCAATTATGGGGAAGTAGTATTAGCTTAAAATGTAGAAGTTAGTATTTTGATTATGTGGTTATTTTATTTAGATTTTTACAATAAGAATATAGATATACTATTTCATTAATAATCAAAATACTCAATATATTGTAACAAAAAAAGACTCAATATATTTTTTTTAAAGGGGACTCAATATATGTCATAATATTAAAAAAGAAAAGAGAGAAAAAAACTAAGGAGTAGCATTATACTATAACATAGTTTGTCTCTTAGAGAATTCCACAGGAGTTTTTTTTTTCTTCAAAAGAAACTCAAAACAAATCAGTACAACCATATGTAAGAGCCCTAAATTCAATAACGTAATCACTTGCCATCACCAATTAAGTTATCCGCCATAAATTTTGAATGAATCTGGCTCAAAAATAACATAATCAAAGTGGAAATCCTTGTCCAAAAAATAGCAAGGAAACAATTCAAAAGTTCCACTAATGTGAACACGAAGAATATCAGAAAACTAGGTAAACATTAGGGATGTCAATGGGTACCTATGGATACGGATAGTATGATACCCGTCCCCACCCCGTTGGATAAATATGATACGCGTGCCCGTCCCGTACCCTTGAGGGTATCCATGGGTACCCATGGGCTTTTGAATTTATATATTTTTTTTTACAAATAATAACCTTTTTTTAATTACCAAAAGACTTCAACTTATAAACATCCATACATAATCCATTCAAAATTTCATAAATCATACATAATCCATAAAAATTCATGATTCTTACGTACATAATCCATAAGATATGTTTTATGATGTGAATGAAGTGAAAACGGTGACCTTAATAAGATGAATTAAAAAAATTAAAAATTAAAATAGGTTATTAATAAGGAAGTTTAGGTGGACAGTTAAATTTTCTTCGATAAGATAACAACTTTAAGTAATAAGATAAGATATATAAAGGCATTTTAATAATTTATTAAATTTATTATCGGGTATGGGTACCCGTGAGTATGAGTACAATTAAATATGTGTCTGTATCCATATAATAATGGGTAGTTAAAAACCTATTTATTATATACGTGGATGCCCATTTAACTATCCGCCCTGTACCATGACGTATTTTACCCACAGGTACCCGTGGCATGGAAGCATAAAGATATCAAACTCATTTTAGTACTGTTTTTGTTGTTAACCTTTCGTCTTTTACTACAAAAAGAAGAATATCTATTGGTCAAATTCTAATGCTTGTTTTACTTTCTTTTGGTAGTTTTGACATGCTCCCCACTACCGTATTTATAATATCATTGTTGATTTATTACTTATTAGAGACCGACCACCCGATCTAAACAAAAAGACAGGAAAGAGAAAGCTGAAGAAGGGTAGCAACATAATATGCACAATAAATGGGAACTGGTAGTAGAATAAAAGGGGACCGAAAAGTAACTGAAAAAAAATAGTAATAATAAAATCTCGAAGCGAATATAACTGTTTTCTCCCATGAGTTTTGATTTCTCCAAAATGAAAATTTGGGCATTTTATCCAAAAAAAAAATAAATACTGATTGCTAAAAAATCATGTCCTTGTTCAAGACAAAATCCATCTCGAGCCAAAACCCTCCAAAATAACCACCAAAATCCCCTCCAACAGCATCTCTGCTTTTCTACTGCAGCTAGCCAGATAAACACCCAAAAATTACCGCCTAAAAAACACACACCACCCTGAACGCATAGCCCAGTTCTTGAAACAAGGTACTCTCTCTAATCATCCTAAATCAATACTCTTTCGAGCCATCGATTGATGATCTCTGATTGTCAATAAACAACAATGTGGATTTTCTCTAGGTTTGGTGTTTTCTACGTTATTTTATATTTCTTAATTAGTCTATGTCATTTTTCCCACCAAAACATCCGAATATCATTTGATCTTTGGGAGACTACTTCAGTGTATGTGTCACTACTTTCATAGTAGACCATTCTTATGACGAGTAACAAAATCTCCATCATTAAACAGTGAATTAAGAAAGTTACTTTCCTCTTCAATGATTTCCAAAGGACTCCGAATAGCAATGTCTCCATACTTATAATAAGCACCTTGAGATTGTGAGTTTGAGAAGTATACTTCTGGCTCATTTTCATAGATTGAAGATTGTTGAGTAGAGAAGGGAAAGTCATTGTCTGCTTGGTAAGGTTCCTCAAATTCCATATTTATTTCTGGCAGAGTACCACTTATTACCTGACACAAATATAAAACAAGTATAAGTTTTGAGCCTGTTTCATGTGGAAATGTGCAAGACCGAGACTTCATTTTGAAAATTTCTATCAAGGATAAACTTCTTACATTTGAAATTCCTTCGGTTGTTTCTTGATTTTCGTAGTTAGAACTCATGTGTCTGCTCGACTCCCCTTCGCCACATATCGTTGTATCCGGTTCCTCTTCAGTATTTTTCACAGCTTTTTTCATCAAGCGGCATAAAACAAAAGTCCTCTACAAAATTTGAATGATAATCAACATTCTTTAAAAAATATTGTGGAAGGGAAAATTAGTATTCATTAAAGTTGTACTAATTACTATTTTATAATGTACTATCATATTAGATTTTAACTCTCGACAACGATGTTACAAAGTCAAACTCTTTAGACGTATCTGATTAACACTTTGTTTGTTTGCAAATCTTAATACAAATAAATGTATTTACATTTACGTTCATTCAAAGATATAAGTGGCGAAAGATTTTGTGACTTTTGGGTCAAAGTATGTCGTTGTAGCACCAGACCAAACCCTTGAAGTTAATTTAATGAACACTTACTTTATAGAATTCATGCAAGTAAATACCAAGAGGTCCAGGCAAAATCAAGTTAATGCTTCAAAATCTGAAATTGTTTCATGAACTTCGTAGCAAAAATTGAAAAGGAGTGCTTGTGAGTTCAACAAAATATTCATCTCAAAGAGTTATGCAGAAAAAGACTGATGAATCTTGTCGTAAAACAAAACCAATAGATTATGACTCCTAAAGAAAAAGCGGTTCAAAGTCAAATTTTAAAACATCATTCCAATCATCTTCAAATTTCAGATTATGACTCATACAATACTCATTTCATCTATAGTGATTAAACAAAACTCAGTTCATTTCATTTTATTAAAAGTTAAAACCTTAATGTAACAAACAAAACAAACCTGGGAATCATCAAAGGTGGCATCATGATACTCATGAATGATCCAATTGGTGTTAACACCAGGAGCGAGACCTTCATGGTAGACAAGAATCTTCTTACTCCCAATAACTTTATTGGTACCCCTAATCTTAATGTTACGATCCCTTCCAGTAGCTTTCCAGAAACCATTTTTTGTTGTCCTATTGATCCTTTTACTCTTTTCATACTTGTATTGAAGAGGACACAAGAAAAACCATTCTGGGTCATCCGATTTTATCAAGGAACGAGCTGAAGAAAATGAAAAACATTAAAAAGATTGCATTTTTACAAGAAAATGATGATGGGATTTGTTGGTTTTAATTTACCTGGTAAGTCACAAGGTTCGAACTTGCATACATCAATTTCAGCAATAACATTGTTTGCAATGGAATCATTACGAAGTATCTTATTTTTAAGGTAGTGCTTAACAAGCTCTTCATCTGTTGGACAGAATCTGAGTCCAACCGGAACAAGGGGAAGAGTTGGAAGAAAAGAGGTTGTCAATCGTCTGGTGGAGGACTCCCCTTCATCACATAACATTGTATAATTTTCATCTTCACCTTTTTTCTCGGCATTTTTAATCAAGTGACATAAGTAATGAGTCCTCTGCAAAATTTTAGAGGAAAATCAAGGTTTAAAAAACTAGAAAAAATAAAAACAGACTCCCCTGCTCTATGTGAAAATTCCTTAAAAAAAAGGTCTATGTAAAAATCATAAGATTTTTCCATGACTGAAAAATCTTTAATGCACCCATAGAAACATAAAAAGAGGTATGTTGTGGCAATGGGCGGTACTCCATGTTTTCTTCTCTGAACAAATTTGTGACATGGATCTTAATATTTTTTGTTTTAAAGTTGGGACATGTGTCGAATTCTAAACCAATGATATTAAACCAAGTGTCAAAATTGAACAAAATTACATAACTTTTCCCGCAAAAAAGTTATGGTAAAAAATGAAACCTGCTTATCATCATCAAAGGTGACAGAATCATGATACTCATGTATAACCCAATTGGTCTTAACAGCACGTTCACTCCCAGTGGCTTTCTGATAGTAAACAAGAATCTTCTTAGTTGCAATAACTTTGTCACTCCCATTAATCTTAATATCATTCCCAGTAGCTTTCCAAAATCCTAACTTCGTTTCTCGGTTAATCTTTCTACAGTTTGCATACTTGTAATTACGACGACACAAGAAAAACCATTCTGGGTCATCGGATTTTATCACCGAATAAGCTGAAAAAGAAGGATCGCATCAAAAATATCACAATTTTATAAGCAATAATGATGAGGTTAAGGGTCCATTTGGATTGGCTTATTTTAGAGCTTATGCAAAACAACCTATGCAAATAAATAAGTATTAATGGATTATTTATAAGTTTGTTAAGGTAATTTATGAAAAGATAACCTATGAATATACAATTTTAATTAGTAACATCTTATGAATTAATAATTATTTGCATAAGCTCTTTTTCATAAGTTCAAAATAAGCTCAATCCAAACAGGCCCTTTGATTTTTACTTACATGGTAACTCCCAAGGCTCAAACTTACAAACATCAACTTCAGCCATGACATTGTTAACAACGGAATCATTGGTATTACCAAGTAACTTGTTCTTGAGGTAGTGATTAACTAGCTCTTCATTTGTTGGTCGGAACCTGAATCCAAGAGGAAGAGAATCAAGAATGAGAGAAGATGAGGTTGTCATGATTTGTAATTTATTAGGTTTATGAATAAGAGATGAAAGGAGTGAGATATATATAGATCACTTAAGAAAACGTATGGAGTAAGTTGTTCAAGTCCATTTCCTTGCAAGGTGGTTATGGCCGATTTCATAGTTGTTTTGTGACTTTCTAATGAGTAGGGGAATATGAATGAATTAAGATGAAAGGAGAGAGAGTGAGAGAGAGAGAAAATTAAGAAAAAGTATGGAGCAAGTTGTTTAAATCGGTTCCCTTTGGCAATATGGAACTGAAAACAAAGGACCTGAACTTTACAAAATTGCACCAATACTCCTATTTTTTTGCATTATGCACACCCTGAGTTTTATACTTTTCACTTTGGACCCAAAGATTTTGCACATAAACACCGATGAACTCTCACTTCAATTAACCTGTGACTTTTCTACTATTCTCTGCTCTTTGACTTTTCTACGGCTGCTTTTTTGTCTGTTTAATATGGTGCGATGTTCAAGCCTTGACTTATTAACCAATATCAATTTACAGTGTCATATTTTTATTTTTTTTAGGGAATTTGTAGTGTCATATAAATAAATGTAAATTTAGTATATATTTTCATAATATGTTATTGGCTTTAATATGTTTCATTTTAGGGTAGTGTTAACTTGTCCCTTAGAGTACATGTTAAGAAATTTAAAAAAAGAAATATTTCCTTAAACTTTGTGCATTCAATTCATTAAAACATTAAAAATTAAATTTAATGCACGCATTCCAATAGATTATTTCTACATTTGGTTTCTAAACTTGTGTCTTAAGGACACAAGTTAACATTTCCCTTCTTTTTAGAGATGACAATTGGACTCAGACATGATGGGTATTGCAAACAAATACCCACAATGTGTAGAGTAAAACTCCGCTTTCATGGGTTTAGGTATTACCCACAAATTTAAATGGGTATGGATACGGGTAAGGGTATTATATTGCCCAGCCCCGCAACCCGTATATACATATTTATATAATATGATAAATAATTTATTTATTTTTTGTGTGTAATTAATTAATATATTTAACTATTTAAGCCTAATCCTAAACCTAAAAATTACTTAATACCTTAATCGATATCTCATGTTGGTATACAATTTTTGAAGGATGTTTTGGTCTATTGGATTTTTTTTTAAGGATGTTTTTTATTTTGTTAAATACTACGATTCGTACAATTTTATGAGTTGATTCGAAAAATTTTGAACCATAATTTTATTTCAATTGTGATATTTTTATTGTCTTTTTATAATTAAAGTGCAGATATGGGTGCGGGTATGTGCACATGGGTACCCATAGGGTATGGAGAAGGACACTAATGGTGCTGCCCACAAGGGTACGGGTTTGGGTACAGGTATTTTTTTTACAAACGTGGATATGGGAAAGGGCATTATAATACCCTACCCATAAGATACCCATTGTCATCCCTTCTTTTTTGGGTTTCACTAACGAATAACGAGTGCATTAATTAAGGACACTTTTTAAAGATTTTTAATTAGAAAATTATTCATTAAAAAAGTTAAACACTTTAATTTTTTATGCATTGAAAATACAAGTTTTATGATCATTTACTTGCTATTTTAGATCATGTCTTTAAAGTACTTGTTAGCATTTTTTTTCTCTCTTTATATAGACTATATATATGATCATTATCTACTTATTAATGATGATATTACACTTTTAAGTTCTAAATGATAAATGTTAGAATGAGATAAATATTTTTGTAGTTTTTAAACCACTAAGCCATCTTCATGATATTATTTTTTTATAATGTTCTAAATATTGTTGAACAAAAATAAAATAAATAAAGTCGAAACAACATTGATGTAACAACAAGACCAATTGTGTAGGCAAAAATAATTTGGAGGACTAAGATGTGTGGATATTTTGAGATAAAAATCAAAATTTTGTAGTAAGAAATTTTTGCACCCCCTGACTTAGGCAAAAGTTATGGTGCATAAGCCATTTCCTTATGCACCGTGCATAAACACTTCACAACCATCAGATTTCTTTCATTTTGTGTTTGTCATTTCTCTCTCTACTCTTTTGAAAAACAGATTTTCTCTCACACTCTCTCTGAGAAACTGATATGGGATGAAGCTTCATCTTCTACACACCTCCGGCGCGGTGGCCGGCCGCCCTAGGGCAGCGGCGCCGCCGCCGGAATAGTAGGAAATGGCTCCGATTTCAATTTTTTTCACTTTTAAAAATCCTATTCCTTCTATAATCAAAATCCGGACTCGGTTTTCAGAGATAAACAACCAAACAGTGTAGGTCTAGGTTTTAACTTTGTTCCCATTCCTTTCATTTCCGTTCGGTTTCCTTCTTCTTCTACTCCTTCGACGCCGCTTTCTTCTCTGCTTTCTTTGCTTCCCATCTTTGTTGTCTCACTAGCTTCTTCTTCGTGTTCTTGGGGAGTTCTGAAGTGGGTTGTGATGGTTCTGGGTTTGGAGGTGGAACT
>Ga0315914_1011170_pt1 | contig 10885 bp, 4 predicted proteins | sample MpolenodulesMG_FD_203920 | JGI IMG/M metagenome (GOLD analysis project Ga0315914, IMG submission 203920) | Medicago polymorpha root nodule microbial communities from Los Angeles, California, United States - elongated nodules | ecosystem: Host-associated > Plants > Roots > Nodule | place: USA... | reverse complement strand
TACAAATATCGACAAAAAGCCTTAAAAATTGTATGTGGAATAGAACACCTTATTTATTGTGTATTTACAAATCAATTTAACTATTTTCTCTCCTTAATTTAAAATGGACAATTGGATTCCTGACAATAAAAAAACAAAAGACAATTGAAAGTTTGTAGTTTATAGCTGAGTGATGGCTTATAGTTTAAATAATTAAAAATGAACAATTAAGTAATGAAACCAAAACATTTTGTTTGTAAGTTGGGTAGGAAAAAAAGTGAAATGGCAAAGGTTAACCAATTTACTTTGGGTTTTAATTGATATATAGTTGATTTAAATTTTTTTAGACATATATCCAATAATATATTGTACTATTATATTATGAGATTTGCAATTAAACTTTTTTTATAGATCGTGAAAATGTTTTATTTTTTATTTTAAATAATAAATGTTAATACGTTAATTCTCATAATAGTTTTTTTTATGAGGAACCTTGTATCTATTACTCTCACATATTTTCACCTTCGTCACACTTTCGATGAAATTAACTTAGACCCATTTTAATTTTTTTAATTAATTAAATACAATTGATAAAATAGCCTTCTATAAAAAAAGTTGGAAAGGATAATTGAGTATTTTGATCCAAGTAAAAAGGTACACACTTACCAATTTATTTTTTAGTTGGTTTAATTTAGCAAAGCTCATGATAAAATATATAATAAATATAAATATATATTATTTTCAGATAAAAAACAGTGTAACAATCCTTCAAACAAAATCTCAGTGTAACAACCATCGCTTCTCTCGTTCCACCACCGCTCCTCTCGTTCCACCACCGCTCCACCGACGTTCCACCACCGTCCACCGACGTTCCACCACCGTCCACCGACGTTCCACCACCGTTGTATCACTGCTCCATCACTCTTCCACCACCACAAAGCTTCAAGCTAATCTTCGCTAAAATCGAAGTTGTGTTCGCTCAGATCAAAGTTCTTCAAAAAGCTCGAAATTGCGTTCTCGTGGAATTTGTTCAAGCTTGTGGTCTTTTAAGCTCTAATTCGTGGTCTCTTACTCTATGATTTGTGAGTTTCATGATTCTAGTTTTTGAATTTGATCTAATTTATGAATTTTAGGTTTTAGATACTTTCATTCTAATTCAACTGAATTTGATGTTGAATTTCTGATTTGTGAGTATCATGATCCTCATTTTTAAATTTGATCTTATCTATGAGTTTTAGATTTTAGATTACTTTCATTATTCAACTGAATTTGATGATGAGTTTCTGATTTGTTAGTTTCATGATCCTAATTGAGTATCTAATTTATGTTTTAGGTTTTAGACTCTTACGCAGGATGATGATGAGGGAGCTTTTCATTCGAGGAGATAGGTAATAATTCATTCATTACTTACTGAAAATTGAATTTTGGAGAAGGCACATAAAGTGTTTGATGAAATGATTGTGAGGATTTTTTTACTTGGTCTACTGTTGTGCCAAATCTCAGGTTCAATTTGCTCCTAAACTCCATTGATTTGTATGATAACTGCTTCAAACAGGCTTCATCACCTTGTTACTTAATTTACTCCAATTCCATTTTCTATATCAATCAAGTTACTATTTAATTATGTTTGTCTACCTTTTGATATAATATTCGCGAATATGCTTTCTCCTTTCTCTTTGTTCTTTGTGTGTGTGATGCTCATTTTTACAAAGAGAAAGCCACTTCTCTTCAAACCTTGCAAAGTAATCTCTGTTTAATTATCATTAGAGGACTAGTTTGCATCATCTGTTGTGAGTGTTGAGATTCATTTTATGCTCTGCTTCATTCCATTTCAGGATGTTTTATAGTTGCTGCTGCAGTAGTTGCAAGAGGTAAATTTATTTATTAGTTATTATAATTTGTTCATCCTTGGCTGATTTGTCTATATGTATGTTTAGTTGAGATTCAATTTGTCTCTAGCTCGAGTATCACTTGTATTAGTTTTTGAGAAGAAGCCATGGTGTTCGTCTTTATATATATCCTCATTTTGTATAGACAAATCAAGTAATTGAAGATATTGTTGAAGACCTTGTCATTGATGAAAGATGCATAGAGCTGAACTGAAGACACCGCTCTGTTACTATCATAATGATAAAAGGATTGTTATTGTTGTTATATACGATATAGTTTAAGGGATATTCAATTGAATTTGTAGTATCTTGTGTTCCTCAATGATGAGTCCCTTGCTTTTCTCATCTTTTTCTCTCATAGTTATGCTTCTAGTGGTACCTAATAAGTATGGCATTTGAGATTTATCCATTTCATAATGATGTGCACAAAATAATATATTTGTATATGAAACTTAAAACTTTCTGGTGCATATATATTGTGTAGAAGAGCCGGTTTCAAGAAGTCATGCCACCTAAACTTGCTCTGTGCATTGGAGATGTACAAATATGTTTCAGATGAAGGTATTTTACGTCCTGTTTCTAAAGTGTTTTTTTGGGTGTGGCTGACATATGATAATCTAATGTGTAAATTAATTGACAAGGTTCTCGTTTAGTGGGTCAAATTATTCTCAGTATTAATAATGTGTTTTACAATAGCTGATACTTTTAGTATTAACATGAATGTTAGATTGATCACAGACTACATGGAAGAAAAGCTTGGCTTGGAGCCAAGGAAAACTGATTATTTAAGCAAACTTCTTTACAAATTAATGGAACAACTCTAGCAGGGTTAAAGGTATGATTTCCTACTGTGCTCATATGCTTTAATTCATTTGTTTATAGTCAACATGTTCATATCAAATATTCTTTGTTGATATTTGAGTGATGTATCTGTGTTAGCTTTGTGGCTAATATGCTTTAATTCATTTGTTATACTCAGCCTGTTCATATCAAATCTAGTGTCCTTATTGGTTGTTTTGGATGATTGGAAGCTATTCGAGAAGTGTCTGAAGCAATTTGAAATTGGAGGTGCATTGCCACCGAAGAGGAATTTGACCAGATTTGTGAAGTGGCCGAAGACTGTTCAGATTCAGAGGAAGAAGAGGATTTTGAAGCAGAGGTTGAAGGTTCCACCAGCCTTGAACCAATTCACTAAGACCCTCGACAAAAATGTAGGTCAGAAATTAACATTGAAATTTTTGGATTTGGTTTTTGGTGCTATTTGTTTATGTGTTATCGACCATCTAGGCTGTTTTCGATACTTCTCCCAAATTGTCTAACAAACTCATTCTATTTGTTTATGTGTTATCGACTATCAAGGTTTGTATGTTTGTATTTTTATTTTGGCATTCAAATTTATTAGGGGCTGTGATGTAGTGTAATTTGGAATGATGTGTCATGATGATATGATAAAAACTTGAACCTGACACATTTATTGACCCTGAGATATTTGTATGGCTGGGAAGTATTTTGTCATCTCTAAATAATAGAAGTTCTTTTCATTCAGCCCCTTTTACCGTTTGTCATCTACAGTTACTGATGGTATATGACATATTATTGCTTGAATAATGATGTGATGGGATCTTAACCAAATACCTTGCTTCTCTTTGCAGGTTACGAATATCATACCAGTTAAGGATGGTAATCCTCCTAAATATGCTCAGAGAACACAGTTGTTACCAAGTTGTGTGATTGATTTCCTCTCGGTTTTGAGCTTCTATGACAATTTGCTTTTACAGCCGTGTCTCTTTTGTCAATAGGATATACTTTTAGTTGCAACATTTGCTACTATTCATGAATTTATACTTTTAGTTCTACTTGTCAAAACACATGAATTTATACTTTTAGTTCTACTTGTCAAAACATGGAGCAAACTATGATACTTGTATTTGCCATGTGGAACAGACTTTTAGAGGTATGAGACATTAGCAATCGGGTATTGGAGGTTCAACTATAAAGAGACATGTGTGTTTCTTTTAATCTTAGTATGTTGTTTGATAAGGGCAATTGTTAAACATTCTTTTGTTCTAATTGCTAAAATGTTTAAAAATTGTATCTTCAATAATTTATATTGTTCTGGAATGCATTAATGTGTATTATTTTTTTTATTTATATCAAACCATTTCCTGCGGATTTATCTGCGGTTTAATGATCTCTATACATCGTTTCCTGCGAGTATGTTCGGGCAAGGAAAACTCCTCAAACACTGACCGAATATTTCCTGCGGATTATTGTCCAATTTCCTTAAGAAATTTCCGCAGGTGAGTTTCCCGCGGTTCCTAAAATCCTCAGGAAACAATTACCCACGAAGGTAATACCTAGGAACCTTAATCCTTGGCAAAATCCGCAGGAAACAGGTTTCCTGCGGAAATTTCAGTATAATCCGCATAAATTTCCGCAGGAAAATCCAGAGTTTCCAGTACTATATAGTGGAGAAGGAAGACTTGATCTTCCTGGAGACTTTATTTGTTTAACTTATTTTCACTTTTATTTTGTCATTATATATTATTAAATGAACAAATAAAATATATTTGTATATTCATCATTCAATATTTCTGTAACTTGATTTTCTACAAATTTGAAATTTTAAACAAATTTTTGTTTTAAAAAAAATTACCTTCCATAAGTTAAATATCGAGAGGCTTATATTTTGAAAATTAACATTTCGAAGGTTAATTAGCTACGGAAAGAAAATATGACTTCTGTTGGTTAACCTGAGCAAGGACTAGATATTCTCCACGAGTAAATAATAACTATAAGGATGTATTATGAAAATCAAAGGTGCATATAGCAATGACACAATTCACATGGCCTATACACATATATTTTGGACTTGGTTGTCTATGATCCAGTAAACTCATTCCATATATATATGATCTAATAAAAATGATCAAGGGGATTTCTCTTTGGACACCTACCAATTGCTAACAGGAACCTACCGAACGGCAGCTAACCATTGTTCGCTCCAAAACGATAGTTAACTACCATTCGTCACCATCTGTTTGTCACATGTCGGGTTACGGTAAGGATTTGGGACTCTATTTGTAGGTAGTCAGGTTTGGAGTTGGTCTGGTCGGGTAGCTTGGGGAGGTTGTTTCAGGTCTTTGTATCCTTACGGGTTCGTAAAAGTCTAGGCTAGGTTTTATTTTAGTCTGGCATGCTACTACGGGTCTATCTGAAAAACCCGTAATGATTTTCTTTTCTTCGATAGGATCATAGATGTTGAGTATTTGGTTGATAAGATCAGATTCCTTTCATGGAAGTGATTCTTTGTCAAGCACCCTAGGCACCAATGTTCGCTTTATGAGTGAAAGGTGGTTCTTTCCAAAGGGTTTTGCATTTTTTCGTGTTAATACAATTATTTTTCATTCAAAAAAATAAAATACCGTTCGACACTTTTATTGGTTAAATAACTTTTACAATCGGTTTAACCGATTTAAAAAATGTCCGAACAGTAATCAAATATCAGCATGATGTTTTAGGTGTCTCTGAGCAATTTCTAGGTGCCTAAAGAGCAATCACCAATAACCAACTCAACAATTCATAAATCCCAATATACTCACAGGCTTTCAAGTATGCAGGCCAAGAGCCATTCATTTACTATAATTCTAAATCCACCCTCCTATATTTCAAAGACCCCCGAAATGTACTATCGGAAATGTCCTTTAGAAAGTTTATTTCAACCGAAATAAACTACCGAAAAGATCTTTCCGGTAGCCAATGTGAACGGGTTGGGAAGTTATCTTCATCTATTGATTCAAAGATTCCAGCTCCAAAATGTTGTACCTGTTGACAATAATAAAAGTCAACAAACTTTTTGGTACAAGTAACATGAGATCTATTAGGGACGAAGAGCATACTCCCTCCGGTCCTATTTATAAGAAACATTAGACTTTTTTGATTCATTGTATAAATGATGTATTTGGTCTATATCTTAGACAAGATACATCAATTATGCAATGAATCTAAAAAGTCTTTTTTTTTTTTTATAAATAGAACCGGAGGGAGTATACTAGTAGTTGACTTTACCAGAAATTCCCAAAAATTTAAAATTGGTCGTAATTGATTTCCAATGTCAAAGGGTATTAGGTGTTAGGGCAAAATAACAGTTGCATATCAATTAAGGTTTGAGTGCTTCATTCTTAATTCAATGATCAAGACCATGTTAACATGAATTATTTTTATAACCACAATGCTTACTTAGCTACTCACTAATTCACCCACTTAATTAGGAGTACTTAAAAATATAAGAGGTAGTTGACCTAGTTTCACCTTTTTGACCCTTAATTAATTTCCTTCCATTTTTAAAGTATTTATTTAACCTTGTTTTTGACTAGATAGGCTTGTTATGTTCTTAGGAGAGGCAAAGTTGAATGTGAAACAAGTGGTAGGTTTATTATACTTTCCAAAGGGAACCTAATTATTAAAATCATTGCACGTATAACTCTATGCCCTAAACCCAAAAGATTAAATTAAATCCAATTGTTCTTTTCTATTATTGTATATAGTAATAGTAATATGACATAAGTATTATTTTAACTTATAATTAAACACATCAAGTATACAATCCTTATTTGACTGATTCCTTCTTTTGGGGATATAATAATGTTTTCTTATTTTGTATCATAATGAATGTACATCCTTTTGTTGACAAGCACTTATTAAGTGCACGAATGGTATACATTGGCTTCATGGGTTTTGCCACACGAGTGTGAAAACGGCAAGAAATGGTTTTCCATATTAGTTTTATGTGTGTTTGTCCTCTTCTAGTTAAAATTTTTCATAAAAATGAACAGAAACAGACAAGCATGATATCTTTTACTAGAGAGTTACTATAAAATATTGGTTCTTGGAAGACTTTTCGAGCTTCACTTCACAGCTAGTGCGTGACATTAAAGTCTTGAATTGTGTTAAGATTTTTAGTTCTTTGTTGCCAAAAAAGAATGCAAAGAATTACGTGCTTCTAGAATTTGTTGCATTGATTAGTTTTTTTAACACACCGAAATCAAAATATTTGAATGTCCCTGTTATTAGAACTACGTTCTTTACCTAAGAGCGCTTATATAAGATTATACAAATCTCTTCTAATTTAATTAAGGTTTTGCGTTCAAATTCAGCCTTGAACATTATGATATTAAGCACATTGCGCATGAGGATACCTGATTTACACTAAAAAAAAAAATAACTATGTTCTTTTGAACTGACTATTGAATTAATAATTTAGATCCCAAGAAATATGTTTTATACTGCAGTGGACTCCAAATCGTTAGATTTAAAGAGAGAAAATTTATATATTTTAATATAATGTTTATAAAGTCTATTGTTCATGACATTTAAATCTCACCTCTGTCAATGAAAATTGATTCAATTGAAAAAAAGTTATTCATGCTCCATAAAATTGTGGGTTCGATTTTCGTTGTCGGCGTTAAGACATCTATAACGAGAATATGTAATTATATCTTTATCAATACTCTTCTTAAAAAAAAAAAACTTTATCAGTATTCTTCAAGCTTTAGGCGTCTTGGTGAGATCCTAAGACGCAATTCTCATTTTAACTTTCTTTTACCCAATAAAAATCACACCACCCCTATCAAAAAATGTGTATAGTGGGAATAGTCTTTTTATTCATTAGTTCAATGTTTTTGCTAAGAAAACACATCAAGTGAATATTAATTTTATGCTTTAACTTTAGATTTTTTAAAAGTAATTATGATCAGAGAAGCAATGACTGTAATTATGTTGGGCTTTAACAAGACCAAATGTTCCCTAAATTAAACCTAAAGTTTGCCACACCAAGAAAATAAGTTTTTAGTGCTTACCTTTCTTTCCACTTTGAAGAGACATTTATGTGGAGTTCCAATTCGAAAGCTAGGTTGAGCTATTTTCTCATTTCATAAAATGATTATTTTCTTGACATAGGAAACAAAGTGCTTTTTTGGGTTTGCCTTCTTCTTGGGAGGATTTGTAATGTTGCTGATTGAGACTATAAAGCTAAGTTGTAACTCGAGCTAGGTTCTATGTTTCCACTTATGCAAATTGATTAAAGTGAATTATTTGGGTCATAAATAGTGCATAATATAACTTGATCTTTTAGACGGTCCCAAGCACATAGGGTCATCCCCCGTGTTATGTGCTGTGTCTTTTCATAGCATATATAGACCAAAAGGCTAAATTTCACCATGCATTATTGTATAATGGTACAAATGGATCGATGTCATAAAGTTTTTATTAGAAAGTTGATTGAAAAGATGTCTACAATACACACATGGGGTTCATTATGATGAGAAAAGTTGATTAAGCTCAAAAGAACGGTAAAATTGACGTGCTAAGAGAAAGAAAGAATAGGTAGCTCATTTGCCCATATGTGGGGGACGAAATTCCAAAAATAATAAGGTACTATTATTTTAAAAATCAATTAAATTAAGGGAATTTACACATATATTGTCATATCATAAGTTAAAATGTTAAATATTCTATACAAAACATGTGTGTGTCACCCACTTATTTTTTAGAAGGAGTATTTTAACATGTGATAACTAAAAAGTGTCTAAATACACCCTAAGGTGCAAGATGGTAAAATACACATTCATAAAAACTAATGGATGTATCCTAACAAATCTATATATGAAGTACCTTTGTGACCTTTAATTGGTCGGTAATTTTGCATGGGGAGTGGTTTACTTGGCTCAATTGTATATGGAGATTAATGTTGTATTCCTTTTTGAGACCAAGCACCTGGTTGAATACGCGACCCTACTTTAGGTATGACAATGAACTTGTTATCCGGTTAACCGTTAAACATGTTTTTTTTAATTGTGTTGATGCATGTTTGAAAATTACAACACTTTCAGGGAATCGAGGCAGAGATTATCAGGATGCTTACATGGAGGATCAGAACCACATACTACGTTGTTTGTTCAAACGAAGAGTCTACTTAGGCTAACACACATCGTAGCTAGTGACTGCCTCTTCTACTCGGAACAAGAGCACCGCCAGACACACCCGGTCAAGAACATAAGTGTCTACTTAGGCTGACTAAGATACAAACCTCACATGGTCAGTTATCTTTCGGATCACGTGCTGCACCAATTTGAATATGTGTAAAGCATTCCTACATGTCCACATCAGTCTTCTTCTCCCTTGATGACCCAATTGAAGGTGTCACATCACTACACATGGTTTCTTGACCGTGTGTTGTGTCAGCCCGGAACTTGGGTCATGTTGCCTTGACTGGTAAAAAGACGGTGTTTGGATACATGATGGTATTTTAACATTTCAAATCCTTACGCCATACCAGACCGAAAGCAGAGGTTCTGAGGTCACATGAGAAAGCCCTTGATGATATTGGCGTTGAGGAGAAGGGGAACATGCAACAACTAAACATGAGCACATGATTATGTCGTATCAGAGACCATGTCATAAGGATAATGGTCGGTGGTCAAGTGGAGCGGGGAAGTCCAACATAGCTGAGGTTGAAGCATAATTTGTATGAGATACACATAGGCTTGGTTTATCGTCAGAGGGGGAAAGAAGGTGGGCATGCTACCCCGCAATGCTGTTTATGTGTTGTAACATTGGGATAATTTGCGTTTTCCAATTTATGGTTGGTATTGATCATGTAACATTCAATTGTTGGTGCTACTTCCTAAACAAAAAAAAAAAATTAGTGCTACTGTTTTTAATTTATGTTTAAGTTCTTTCGTTTAATATGCTTCCATTATAGTCGTGTTTATAATTTTTTTTGATGTATGTTGAAAGCAATCTTTCATTGTCAATTTGCCAAGAAAAGTGTCTAAAATATGAACACTTACTATGTTTTGTACTAATAGAGTTCAGATAATATAATCTGAAACTGTTTTCCTTCAAAAAAAAATATAATCTGAAACTGTTTTTACTGAGTTCATATTATATAATGTGAATTGTGTTGACTTACATCTCATTCAGCGTCTCTTGTTTCACCAATAGAACTGCCTACACAAGACTCTAAATTAGGACACAATACAGTGCGAGTAACTAAATTTTCTTTTTTTTTTCTTCCAATTAATCTCTATCAAAAATAGAAAAAATTAAATTGAAGACCTGTCCTTTTTATGAAAGTAGACTTAATTCATTGGTGTCATTGAATCTAGACTAAAATTCATAATCAGAGACTTGTCTTTCTCTAAATGTGAGTCATATTTCTCGGCATAAATTCCAAGTCTCGCATCACTTTCAGCTTTACTCTAACCACTCACCACAATTGTTTCATAACTTTTTTTTTTTCCTTTCTGAAAGAACAATTGTTTCATAATTATTTCGTCATGAACATCTTCATTTAGTTCGTCATATACTATCTCGTCCCTACAAAAAAATAGTAGGGAATAATAATAAAATTCGACCTACAAACACAAAAAAATTACCACAATTACATAATTTTTTTAGCATCGTAAATTCGACCTACAAAAAAATTAGAGTGATAATAATAAAAATAAGATTAATATTGTATTGAGAATAGGGAGTTCAAACATCATTAAAAACATGTGGTGAATTTGAATGATGAAGAAAGTATCTATCACTCCAAAAATCAGCCTTGTGTTGTGTTTTTAGTGTATTTTCTTGTATTTCAAAAGTTATAAGTCCCACATAAGATAGTTTTAAAAGTTTAAAGTCTCTATATACTACCATGTATTACATATTTGTGAAAGTGTTAGAAAGAGGAAATTACTCCCGATATTGTCGTTGGAATATTAAGATAAACTTCCAACTATGATAAGGAGCTAATTTCTTTGCTTTCTAATAATTTTTTAACTTTATTACAATTGATAGATCTTTAGCAAGTATATTAAAACTATCGATGTAATAAAGATAAGTTCGTTTCCACAAGGACTGTGTTAATCTCAATTTTAATTTAGAATGTGTAAAAGTTATTTTAATGCCCGAGGCAGTAGGTTTTGGGTGCATAAAAAGTAAATAATAAAAAGATAATGTTTGTTTGGAAA
>Ga0315914_1011169_pt1 | contig 10885 bp, 5 predicted proteins | sample MpolenodulesMG_FD_203920 | JGI IMG/M metagenome (GOLD analysis project Ga0315914, IMG submission 203920) | Medicago polymorpha root nodule microbial communities from Los Angeles, California, United States - elongated nodules | ecosystem: Host-associated > Plants > Roots > Nodule | place: USA... | reverse complement strand
AACAACGATTTTATTGATGAAACTCTAAAGAAATTGTTCTCAAACAGACATTGAATACAAACATTTACACTGCTGCATAATTGAAATATTACAAAGAAAACAGACACAGTTTCACTAAGTTTCGAAAGATTGGTTCTCTCCCATCCAAATCACTACTCAATAACCTTACAAACCAATACATATTCATTCTAAGCATAGAGGAAGTTGTTAACTACAAAGAAACAGTCAAATCAAATGTATGAAAAAGTCGATTACTCATTCATTCCAATGAGTGAGTAAGTTGGTGTGAAGAACATCCTGATGATGAAGATTGAGAAAGATGTCCATGAGTCTACAATTTCTTCTGCTACATCAAAATAATTGGATTTAGGTACAAATCACTAACTTCCTATTAATTAAAGAACTTTTACTAGCTTCCTATATGTAGTCACAAATTAATAAATGCAATTTCTCTTACTATAAAATATATAAAATACATTAAAAGGAAATGAAACTATGTCTATCATCAATGTTATAAGAACATATTTTGGGACCAATAAATAATAAAAAAAAGGCTTATATCTACTTTTGATCTTCTTATTCCAAAAAAAATAATAATAATTTAGTCATTTTAAAAACCAATTTTTTTACCCCAATTTTACTTTCTTTTATCTTCGTGAATTTTTGTCCCTAAACTAATTTTTGCGTCTGTTTTACTGATGTGACTAATGTATTTATGACGTGACAACCTTTATTAGAATGCAATTTAAAATTGATAGACATAATGATAACCAAAAATGTAATGTCACATTACTGTTTTAGGACATAATGATAGACATGACGATACCGTTATAAATGAATATGTCACATTATTAAAAAATAACCAAAAATATAATGATAACCAAAATTCTAAAGAAAAGTTATATTGAATTAAGAAAAAATTGATTTTAATAACAGGAAGATCAAAACTCTGTTTGTTTGTTAAACAGGAAGACCAAAAAGTGTATTAGAGTCTAATAAAAAATACTCCTTCCATCACAAATTACAAAGAAAAAATCTCATTTTCTTTGTCCCAAATTATAAGAGAACAAAAAAAGACTAACTGTTTAACTATGTTATTTAAAAAATCATCTTTTTCAAAGAAAAATTAAATACAAATTGCAAATTTGGTCTCCCATTCATTTTCTTCATAACTAATAACCGATGAAAATTGTTTTTATATACTTTTACAAAACTTTTATCAAAAAAGTTTCATTTGCAAATTAAAAAAAAAAAAAGAATAAAATTACCGGTGCTTCACGTAAGAATGAAGAATGAAGACAACAACGTTATATCATCATCCTGTCAAATTCACTTTCATGTTCATTCCTGATAGGGTCCGAGAATTGCTTCTTCCATGTCGATATGATATTCGCTGCACACATTGTTCAACATAAGTATAAAATCACACCATTTAATATCATATAGTAAGGAAAAAGAAAAAGTGATTCATTCAATTAAATTACCGCAAAATGTTGGTTTTTCAACATATTTAGATTCGAATTCAACTTCAGGTATGTGAGCTATCTTATGCCAATCTTCACCTATTCCTCTCTTGCATCTCTTCTTTAACTTAGGGCAATCAACAATCCTTAACTTTTGCAAGTTTTGGAGTTGCTGAAAGTTTTCTGGTAGAGACCTTAACATCGGGCAACTATTAATAGTTAACTTTTGCAAGTTTCGGAGTTGCTGAAAGTTGTCTGGCAGTGAACTTAACTTTGGAAACTCATTGATGTATAATTCTTGAAGAGAAGTCATGGCACCCAAACTGTCTGGCAAGGATGTTAGAGAATCAAAACCGAACAGATACAAACTTTGCAGTGAGGGGATGCCTTCTATGCCATCTAGTATGTTTTCATTACAACCCAAGACATACAATTGACGAAGGGAAGTTAGACTGTTCATGTTATCTGGAAAAACTAACTGTGGACAGTCATAGATAGAAAGTGTCTTAAGAGAACTCAAACCTTGCAACAACTGCTCTGATAATGACTCCATTTCATTACAATGGTCAATTGTAAGATCTTCTAAGGCACTAAGAGTGCCGAGTTCAAGCGTACCAGGTAATTCCATGAGTTTGGCAAATTCAGATATGAAAAGTGACTTAAGATTACTGTTGTTAACAATGGACTTCAATAACTCTTCATTTCCTCCTATAGCTGAAAGAAATTTAACAGATGGAAGGGGTGGCAATGTAAGTTTGGGGACATTTCTTATATCTAACTCTAAAAGTTGTGGTAGCATCTCTACTCCTTCGACTTCCAACACCCTCTCTAAATTTGGTAGGTCACGCAAAGTCAATTCTTTCAATGACGTAAAAGCCTTCTCAGTCGCAGGTTCATACAAATCATCATCAATGTACTTTAAATCATTCATTACAGATACAAAAAGAGTAGTTAAACATGGTAATTTACCAAATGGAGGAAGCTGCCTGCAGTTTTTACAGTCATAGAGAATAATACGGACTAGACCGTTTAGAATAGAAGTATTTCTCATCCAAGGAGGAAAATGTGTTCCCACATAACCCTGTAACCCAAAACTCTTAAGACCTGAATGAGGCTCAAGAACTTCTAGTACTCGCTCGGCATCAACACCACCAACTTGTGAATTAGCATAACCACCCCATGACAAATATAAACGATTTAAGTCCTTCTTGCCAATCAAATTAGCTTTTCTTGCATCCTCTTCATTTGACACATTCTGAAGGCCTTTGATGTGTAACTTGCCTCTTAATTGTAAGTTGTGTAGCTCTGCTAAACCGAACCCAGTTTTTGAACCAACTATGAAAGTGGTCAATGTTTTCAGACAAGTTAACTCCCCAATTCTAAAAGGAGTTGATATCAATGATGGGCACCTATTAATAATGAGATGACGAAGGTCCTGCAATTTTTTGAATTGTTTGGGAAAACTAGAGAAATAAAAGCAATGTTCAAGTTTAAGTGTTTGCAATTTCTGCAGTCTACAAACAGACGCAGGCAAGGTTGTGATTTTACTTGCGTAAAGTTGCAAGTACCTCAAATGTATTAAATTCTTCAATGACGAGAGTTGATAAGAACTGGTACTTAAAGCTCGGAGAGGAATGATCGATAGCAACACATCTGAACTTTTGTAGGTTGGTTCAAGTTCAAGAAAGGTTCGCAAGGATTCAACTTTTTTGAAAGGAATGTTGTAGTCAAATTTTCTTTTAGTAACAAAGCAACTTATATGGTGAACTCTACTTGACAGATTAGTTAAGCTTTCAACCTTAGAAGACACACATTCTTCTCCAATAATAGACTGGGCTAAATCATGGACTAAATCATGCATTTTGAATGTAATGTTACCTGCTAAATCTGATTTGACTTCTTGAAAAAATGACCTTTGATATAATTCATTCCATACCTCATTACCAACATGCTCCATCTGTAAGTTTCCTCTAGATGTAACAAGTCCATTAGCCATCCAAAGTTGAATCAGATGTTCTTTCACCATTTTAAAATCCTTAGGAAAAACGGCACAAAAAGTAAAACACGGCCTCAAAGACAATTTCAAGTTAAAGTAACTTAGTCTCAAAGCAGACATGACAGGGTTATCATCAGCTAAATTCCAAAACTCACTTTCCACAACAGAAATCCATTGATTTTCATCGCTTTTAAAGCGCAAAAGGCTTCCCAATACTTTAGCAGCAAGAGGTGAACCCACACATTTTCTCACTAACTTCTTCCCTATTGCCACAAGCTCTCCATGCTCTTCTCCATTTTCTCCGAAAGCTTGTTGTTTGAACAAAGACCAGATGTGATCATCAGATAAGCCTTCCAAAGGATGAGCAGGATAAGTTCTCATGATGGATGCAACATTGTCTAGTCTGGTAGTGACCAAAACTGATGCACCTTTCATTCTATTTTGTAACACAGACTTTAACTTATTCCATTTCTCTTGGTCTTCACTCCACACATCGTCAAGAACAAGCAAATACCTTTTATTTTGCAAAATTTCTCGAACCTTTTTTTGCCTTGACTCTAAAGACAAGAGGTCTGGATTTTTTCCAATGGTGTTTTCTATGATGGACTCTAAAATTTTCATCAAACTGAAATCATCCGAAACACACACCCATATTTTCAAGTCAAAATGTGTGTTTACCCTTTCATCATTGTAGACCACTTGAGCGAGTGTTGTTTTTCCTTGTCCGCCAACACCAACAATGGAATAGACAGAGAGTTCTTCACTGTCACTAGCATGCCTTAGAAGAAACTCTACAATCTGCTCCTTATCTTTGTCTCTTCCATATACTTTTGGTTCGGTGACAGCAGAAATAGTTTGGAACCCTTCATCATCTCCTCGTTGGTGCTCCTCCGTGACTCCCACCGCTTGAAATCTAAACTTGCTCCTTTCTTTAGCAATATCGTCAATCCTTTTAGCAACCTCCTTCATCCTCTTTCCAATGTTGCGACGAGCCAAAATCTTCATAGGATGGAAATGGGCGATGCACTTGTTGCCTTCATGTGCTTTTGAAGTTATTGAACATTCATCCAATATATCATCAAGTACATAAGCAGCATCACCAAGTTTCTGCAGCCAATCTTTCACAGCACGACTTTTGATTTGCTTCTCTTCAGCATCTTCGAGGACAGCCCGAATTGCAGTGAGATTTCCAGACAGCGTTTGGGTTAATTCTCCAACACCCAAAAAGGATGCAATCTCCTCTTGAACAACCGATCCGAGGTTTTCAATCACAATTCCAAGTAAAGTGTCAGCCATTTCGAGATATGTGAACAGAAATGAATCAAAGTTTGCTATAGGAAGTTGAATATGGTAAGTTGTTTGTTTTTGATGATTAAATCGGTGGCTATAGTTGCCTCTTATAGACAACAATAATTAGTATTACAATGAGGGGGGAAAACATAATTGGGAAACTTTTCATATGAAACATATTCATGTCCGTTCATTTACTCAGTGCTTAGGAATATTGTTGTCTGTCAAAGGTAAGATAGGGCTCAATTATTGAGAATAATTGTTAAATGGAGAAGAATCTCATTCCAAAAATCTAGCATAATATTGAGAATCTTAAAAGATATTTATACATCTATAAACACGAGAACGTCAACAATATGGGACTTCAATAATTAGACTGAGATCCGCGCGTTGCACCGGCGTAGAAATCTTTTTTTTTTTATATTACATTTGAAAGTTATATTGCAAGTTTTCTAAACATAATAAATAATACAAAATTTAACCTAAGAAATTGATCACATTATTTCCAAGCTTAGGTAAAGAGGTTTGTCATGAAAGCAAATATATTGGAAAATTATTCACCTAAACTCCTACTTCCTGCGTAAATTACAACAATAGTTCAAAGTAATAGGGAGTTAGCTAGGTCAGTTGATTTGAGTTAAAAAAATATTAATCTAACAGACTAACTATAAATATATTTGTTTTTCAATGATCATCTTCATGATTTTGCATCAATGTCAATGTGATAGTGTGTGACATATGTGAAAAATATTAGGGTTAATAGTGTTTTACCCCCTGTAATATAGGTCATTTCCGGTTTTACTTCCTGTAATATATTTTTTTTGAATTTCATCCTTGTAATTTGAAGATTTTTGGTTTTGGACCTTCATGAATTTTGACTGTACAAAACCGAAGATATGGCAGGGGGTAACCCGAAATTTTCTCAAATTAACAGGGGAGTAAACCGAAATTTGCTCAAATTACAAGGGGGTAAACCTAAATTTGCTCAAATTACAGGGGGTGATATTTTCCATGAAGGTCCAAAACCAAAAAATCTTCAAATTACAACGATGAAATTCAAAAAAAAAATTACAGGGGTGAAAACCGAAAATGACCTATATCACAGGGGGTAAAGCACTATTAACCCAAAATATTATATTGTGTCACGTGTACTTCTCATATTGTTTAGTCTCAAATATATGTATAGGAGATTTCTTTGTTTTAACTTTTTTAATGTTTTTTTTTCATAAGACCATTTCAATTTTAATTTTTTTTTGACAAAAAAAAAATCATATGCAAGAAGCAATGTAATCATTTGAGATTATGTTTTTTAATCGGTGCAAAATATATCCTATAAATAAATAGATATTATATCATAATTTAAAAATTATATCTATTTTTGAAGATTTAATAAATTATAGGGTTAATATGTCTTTACCCCCCTGTAATTTGGGCGAGTTCCGGTTTACCCCCCTGTAAAAAAAAAGTTTAGATTCCAACCCTGTAAAATTAATTTTGTTTTTCATTTTTTTTTTTTACAGGGTTGGAATCTAAACTTTTTTTTTACAGGGGGTAAACCGGAACTCGCCCAAATTACAGGGGATAAAGACATATTAACCCTAAATTATAATACTATTTTTTAATTTTGAAATTATATCATTTTATATAATTATTTATGAAGATTATTTTTCAAAATTTTATTGTTGAAGATTTTTATTTGATTGTTAGTTATACTTTGTCACGTTAGTATGTCATGAATGGTGTCATTTAAAATGAAGTTTGTCAACCTTACATTGCCACATGTAACTTTTATGTTGCATTTGATTATGATATGTCATGTGTATGGTTCATTTTAAACATTCTCAAATATATGTATAGAGGATTACTCACACTTGATATATCAACAATATCTCCCTTCAAGTGTGAATACATTCATTCTTTATGAGTATGCTCCCTTCAAACGGAAGCTTTTTTATCCACTTCTACATGTACCGTCGTTTCCACACTCAACAAGACTTGCCGCCTGAACACTCATGGGCAAGGAGACTTTCGACAGAAGGAGTCAGTCGAACCTTTGTCGAACCTTAGCTCCGATGCCACTATTGGATCATGAAGGGGTCCGGAGGATCATAACATCGGATCTTAAACAATCACATAAGTGAGAAAAAACATCACACTTTTATTCGAAACCTTAAAACATTAGATTTATGAATCATTTTACTTATAAAATGTTGAATAGTTATTCTGACATCTCATATACGACTTATTACTTACGTTTGATATCCCAACCTAAGATGTCAAATGTCGCTGTGTACTTTTGAACGTTGGAGCCGGCGTTGGGAATTGGTATCCATTGGTTTTCTATCTTTAAGATGTGCTTGCTTTTCAAAATAGCGAACTTGCATATATGCTAATATGACATGATTAAAATATTCGAATATTTATGCTTACACTTCATATTTGAGTTAGAATTCTTAAAGTTTTTTTTGAGGGAAAGTTAGAATTCTTAAAGTTATGCCTTTTAAATTAGCCATAACAGCATAACAAATATAAAGAATTAAGAAAATAAAAACATTTCAGATGGAAATCATGCAAATTATTTTTTTTTTGGTGTCCAGGGTTCGAACCCCGAACCTTACCTATATTATGCATTCTTAGCAACTGAACTAAGTTCACGGGGACAGATGGAAATCATGCAATTAAAAGAGTTATAACAGTGTGTTGTTGTTTTTTTTAATCAGGTAGTCTAGTGGGTGGAATTCACTTTTTTCAAGCTGAATAAGTTGGGTGTCTGGAGTTTGAACCTCAATCCCTACATATGTACATGTTCTTGCCAACTGAGTTATACTCAGGGAACCGGCATGTTGTTTTAATATCTCCTACAATTAACTAACAATAATTATAATCTTTAGCATGAGTCCCGTAAAAAAATGTATTAGTAGTAGAAGGAGCTTTATGAATTACGATTATAATAAAAGCAGTTATCCAAATTAAATTGCAGTTACACTGATTTTTTTTTTTTGGGTTTACCCTCCAATTCTTAAGAAAAGGGGTCTGATAATTCGAATGTTAGGATATATATTAAGTAGATGTATAAAAGTAAAGGGGGAGCCACAAAGTAGGTATTATTTTTAAGATGGTCTTAGGGAATTAGTTAAAGGGGGGAGCAAAAATGCACCTTTGCAAGGATGTTAAAAAAATGGGGATCTTTGTTAAATGATATATATTAGCAAAAATGTAGTTTAAAATACAAGGATATGTAGATATAGACAGATTATTGAAGTTTATTGAGTGTGATGTTGCATATAATAAAAAGGCTTAATTGTAGTTTTGGTCCTCCTCTTTTCACCATTTTGAAGAAATGGTCCCCCTATTTTAAAATTCGACAGTTTTTGTCCCTCCATCATATTTTTGAACTATAAAAATGTGATGTGATCAATTTTAAATGTCGTGGAATGTGATATGAATATGGAAAAAGATCAACATCGATAAAATTGCAACAAAATTCCCTTGAAAACTTCATTTAAAACATCTCATATCACAATATTTTAGATAAAAAAAATTGACAGAGGGACCAAAATTATTCAATTTTAAAATAGGGGGACCAATTTCGAAAAATGATGAAAAGAGGGGGACCAAAACTGCAATTAAGCATAATAAAAAAAACATTTGTTATAGATAGGATATGATCTTACCTAATCAAAAGAACGACATCTGGTGTCGTTGTTTGTTGTCGTTGTGAGCTTGGAACGGCGGAAAGGTGTGTACTTGCAGTCACTCTAACGTTCAAGTCAGTATATGAACTATAAAGGAGGTGCATGTGTCGTTGTAATGAAAAATAGTCGTTGCTTGGCAGTTTAAGGCTGCAGAAACTGTAATCGTCGAGCATTATGAAATGGCAATCATGGGAACTGGTACAATTTTTTTTGAATTGGAACGCCATGTTGCTACAAGCACCCTCCATGAGTGGAGGGGGTGTGAAGTAAGTGATTGGTCCAATGATGAGTTGGATTGTTCGTGATCACATTCCTATGGACAAACTAATATCCCCCAAGTCGTTTCTCTTGTAATAAGAGTGATGACTTCGAGCATGATTGAGATTTTACGCGAAGATAGATGTTCATGGGAGCTATGTTACGAAGAGTGTGATGTTATACTAATATTTGTTATTTACGTGAAAACTACTGGTATTAGGTGTAACGAGGATTGATGGTTTGCAAGAAACTTTGCTAGTATAAAAATTTATGCTTGCAAAAAGCTAGTGATTTTGATCCACGACTTGGAGTTGTGTTGTGTTTTCCAGGAGATGTTTAATTCGAGAAGGATTATGCCAGGGGAGAGTAAAGGGTAGTGATGCTTGTAACAGCCCGATTTTTGCTAGATTTATTTTATTATTTAATTATATGTGTTATATGTGCTTATATGTGATTAAGTGTCTCTATGTGTATTCTGGGTTAGGATTAGTAGATTCGATGCAGAGGGGTAATATGGTCATTTTAGACTCAGGGGTATTTTGGTAATTTTGAGAGCAGGTGTAAAATAGTAATTTTACGGTGGGGTTTATTTTCTTAAGTGTTTCTAGGGAGAACATTATTATTTTACTAAGTTACTATTCAGTAGCGGTAATTAAGTTAGACCGGTAATTAATCGATAACCTTAACCGTTAGAGAATAGAAAACTAGGGGGGTTAGTTTATTAAGTTGTAAGCCCATTAGAGCAATTGGTTGGGTTAGGCCCAAAGGTGGGAACTATATAAGCTTTACAATTTGGAATCTAGGGTGGAATATAATAATCTTTGCAATTGGGAGAGAAAGATAGAGAAGAGGCTAGAGGAAGAAAGGGTAGAGAAGAAGAATTGAAGGGAAACTTGGGAGCTAAAGTGAAGCTTGTGCAAGTGTTGGTTGCTAATTAAGGTAAGGGCGTTAGTTTTCAATGATAATCAATAGTTGTAGTTTTCTTCCCCAATTCTATGCATAAGTGATTATTGTATAAGTGATTATCTTGAGTTTAATTGATGAAATTCGTGCTTAGGCTTTGATGTGATGTTTGAGTATGTGAAATTGATGTTAAGTGATTTATTGATGATGAAATTACATGCTCAAAACATGCTCATGATTATACTTTGCATTTTTCACTTAAAATGGGTGTTGTTGTTGTTGTTGTTGATGGATTGTTGTGAAATCATGTGAACTGTTGCTGTTGTTGTTGAGAAATGTTATTATTGATGATTGAAACCTTGGGTGATCAGAATCATTGAGATTTGTTAAGGAATTGGAGTGTTCTTGTGAGTGTTTACAAAAATGGGTCAAATGGGCATTTTGATTGGAAAGATGTTTTGGCTCAAATTTCATATGGTTTTGAAGCTCTTTTTGTGTCTGAAAATGTTTGGGTAAATTTTGGAAATCAATTTGGGATTGAGGGGTTCAAAATTGGGATTTTGGGATGAAGAATGAGTTTTTCGTGACAGCCAACTGTCAGTACTCGCCACGGCGAGTAAGCCTGCGCGCGAGGCGAGCAACTTGGTCACAGAGAACCATGTTTGCCCGCCACGGCGAGAAAAGCTACTCGCTACGGCGAGCATTGTGTCACAGGAGGCATGTTTTGCACGCCACGGCGAGCAGTACTCTGCTCGCCACGGCGAGCAACGTGGTGACAGAGAGAGTACTCTGCTCGCCACGACGAGCTACTCAGCTTAGGAGGCGAGTTGCCTCAGTTCCAGTTTTTCTGTTTTGTATTTTGGGTCCTTTTCACATATTTCCACTTTGAATTAACTCTTGGCATGAACATTAAAGTTTTAAAGGGTTTTATTAGCTTCCCAATGGCTTTAAATTGATTTGAAAATACCTTATGGATTTTGATTTGTGATGAAAACTCTTCAAGTGAATCTTGGTGAATTTTGAAGAAGTTGTTATAGAGAATACATATATGTTTGTGGATTGAGTTGTGATTGGTGAACACATATATGTTAACTGAATTGTGAATGTGTTGGTGAGTGCATATATGTCGTGTGACGATGAATTATTGATGAATTCATATATGCATATATATTGGTGATATTGTTTGTGTGAACATATGCATTGAGTCGAGTCATATGTTCATGCATACATGACTGATGGTGATGGTGACGGATATTTATATCCAAATGTAAGACGGGGTG
>Ga0315914_1011167_pt1 | contig 10886 bp, 2 predicted proteins | sample MpolenodulesMG_FD_203920 | JGI IMG/M metagenome (GOLD analysis project Ga0315914, IMG submission 203920) | Medicago polymorpha root nodule microbial communities from Los Angeles, California, United States - elongated nodules | ecosystem: Host-associated > Plants > Roots > Nodule | place: USA... | reverse complement strand
ACATAAAAAGTTTTTTTTTTTGTTTTAATATATAAAAAAGTTTAGAAAACACTAACCGACGTATTCTTTAACGCACTTTTTCGACATACATTTTTCAATCAATAATATAATGTGTGTTGGGAATTGTGGTCAAAAAAGTGCGTCGGAAAGTGTGTATTAAAAAGTACTTCCTCCATTCATTTTTAATTGTCGGTTAGTAAAATAAATTGATTCCGTTGATTTTTTTTCTTCCAAAGATCGATGTTAAATGAACCATTTTTTTGTCAATTATACTCTTACTTTATCAATTATATAATCTTGCTTTATCAATTATTTTACAAAAGATAGTAAATAAGTGAATGGTAAATAAAAGGTAAGAGTATATTTAAAAATTTACATATTAATTCAAACAATTTTGGTTTTATAGGTTTGTTGTTTTTTCAAGCAGATTGTGAATGGAAGGCAAGGTCAGGAAACGTGTGTGTGGCATCTTATGATTGGAAATGCAGTGGCATATGTAAGTCTGTGGAGAGAATGAAAGATATTCACAAAGCTTGTGGGGAAGGAGATGGAGCTGTTTGGAACGTTGAAATCTAAAATTTGCTACTTTTGCATGAAGAAGCATTGAATTCTTCTTCCTTTTGTTATTTGGAGCAATTATTTAGAGCAAGTTGTCACCGTTTGGTTTAGAGACAATATGTATGGTTACCTTCATTTTGTTTGGCTTTTTAATTTCCAATGAAGTTTCCCTTCCTATATTTTTCAATATATTACTAGTAATTAGCTAATTGAAAACTTATATTATACTCCATCTAAATTTTATCTTGCAAACAAAACAAAAAAATTGGTTAGAATAAAAGGTGTACTTTGAAAAGTAAAGCGTCCAATTATGATAATTAACTACAAAACTTTAGATCCTTAAAAAAAAACTACAAAACTTTAGAGCAATTTTCTTCAAAAAGAAAAACTTTAGACCAATGGCATTTTGGCAAGTGAGGGTGTGAAAATGGATGGGGTGGCTATGACATGCCAGTTTTGATGAGCGAAAGCCCAAGAGTATACAAGTAATTCTAGAAAATTGCTATTCTTCCGTACACTTTTGCTCATTCCCAAGTGGTCTTGACCAAAATACCTCCGATGTGACTTAAGTCACATTTTGATGACTAAGTTACGTTGAGCCAACGTGAATGAAGTCACAAAGGTACAAAGCCAACGTGACTTAAGTCACGTTTATTTTAGGTAAGTTAAGTTTTCATCTATTTTGCACAAAGATGCTATTTTTTGTAGACCTCAAACATTCAATATGTTATGTTCATTTTTTAAAAGCATGTCAAGTCTTAAAAACAACAATAATAACAATTTCTTCATGATCCAAAATAAATCATAACTCAAAAAAACACAAGCACGCGTAATAAATTCCAAAATTAATAGAATACGGCAAATTTATTTAGTTATAATTACATTATTCATTCTAATAAACGAAGCGTTACGTTACATTACATTATCCCTAAGGATGTTGCATCATCATGATGTTGGACTAAAATTTAATTCATGAAAGTTTGTAAAAAATGTTGGCATTGAAGTCTCTTATACTTAGTGTAAAAATTTGCAAGTCTCTTTCAAAACTCAAAAGAATGAAGAGAATGCAACATTTGTATTCTACCAAATCAACTATATAAGTTCTCACATCGAATCCCTTCATATAGGGCGAGTCATCACAAAATGGAATGCATCCCAATATGTTATTTTGAACTTAATCATACTGCCCTGCCAACTAATAAGTTTCAATTGCCATAGGAGCATGACCAAGCACAAAACAACATCTTAAAAATGCATTCCCTTTTGTGACACTCATTCTATACGAATGAATTCGATGTGAAAACCTATATAGTTGATTCGGCAGAATACAAGTTGTGTTCTCTTCATTCTTGTGAGTCTTGAAAGAGATTTGCAAACCTTTACGCTAACTATAACATACTTCAATGCCAACATTTTCAGCAAACTAACAAAAATTAAACTAAAATCCAACAAAATAATGATACAACATAATAATACTACCTAAACATAATCATCTAGTAGAATCAAACTCTTGAAAATATCTTCAAGCGATCTCAGCAACATAGCATCCATCTCGATCCTCGAAAACATGTTGTGTTGACCAAATATAGAGAACATGCTCCTTACGCCGTCGTCATTCGTTAACTTCATCCGACTGAACGTCAATCTCCCCTTTGAATCGAACGATGAACGTTCATACCAAACGTATTCCACCCTCCTTGTGTCTCCGTGGTTTAGTCCTTGGTTGATTTCATTCAGTTGATTCTTCAGATCTTTTAACGTGACAGCATCCCGAACCTTGAATAAATTAGGGTTTTCACCGTTTAAGCATACTTAAGCGTTGAACAAATTGTCCATTGTTTCAGATCTACACCATAAGAAATTAAAAACAATCAATGAAAAACTCATTCAAATATTTCATCAAACACTTGGAGTGCAAATTATACGTAAACCCTAAAACTAAAAACTACAACATAAACATGCAAATATCTAAACATTTAAGCAAAATCAGTCATTTACATGTAAACATTGTATCATTTCTTGTAAAAAAAAAAATCAAAATTTAAACAAACCCTAAGACTAAAAAAAAATTAAGAGGAAAAATGTAACATATAAACATAAAATGTCAATGGTACTTGATTATTAAAACTTACTCATTGTTGGAGTGTTGGTTGATTTGAACTTGAAGAAATTGGGGATTTGGATAATTTGTGAGTTTTTAGACATTTTAGATGTAAAATGAAGAAGAATGAAGAAATGAGGTACTGACTAACCTTTAAATGTACGCCACGTGACTTAACTCACATTGGAAGTCGCGTAGGTTATATTCCAATGTGACTACGTTGGAAGACTTAACTCACATAAGTAATATTCCAACGTGACTTAAGTCACGTTCTGTTTGTGTCACCAAGCAGAACATGCAGAATTGTCTCATTCATGCATTCATACATACATACAATCATTTTCATCTATGTTTTCATCAATCATTCAAAATGCGCAAATTCATTCATTCAATCATTGAAAGTTATAATACGCAAATTCATTCAAAGTTATAATACGCAAAAATAAAACAGAAAATGTACTAAAATGTCATAAAAATGCTCAAATGCTAAAGACATCATATCCAAAAACATCTAAAAACAAAGATCAATTATAAGCGATTACAAAAATCTCTTTTATTCTTCTCCCTCATCAATTTCAATAGGATTGTCCTCTGCAATTCCTGGGACACCTAATTTTGGTTGTGGACCAAAATGACTGGTCATTCCTTTTCTTTATTTTCAATTGAGTAACATTTTCACCCTCCTTTTCTTGCTGGGCCTCACCCTCCTTTTCGGCCCGTTCACTCTGTGTCATGGTTTCATTGAATGCTCTCAGCCTGTCCAGTCTCTCAGACAATCTACACAACATAAAACAATGCAAAATATCAATGATTTTCATAGGGAAATGTCAACCTCTAAACTAACACATTGCACTCAAAATTTATATAATCAACATTAAGAATTCAATTTCTAACTAATTTCATCATTAACATTGCAACAAAAAAACAATCGTTGAAACATTTTATCAAACACCTAAAGTTCAACATAAAATCTAATTTTTTTTAACTCTAACCTACCACATTTGAGTCAAACCTACACTAATCAACATTTAAACAACAATTTCTCACTTAATTCATCGTTAACAAACAATTTTGCGAAGAAAATTATGAGTTAGTTTACAGAAGACTGATTTAGGTCCGATTTTGCGGTCCTTTATCTGACTCTAGCATCATATTAAACCAAACTATTTTTTAACACTCGAACCCAACATTTAATTTGATAAAATCAAACGAGTCATGGATTTAATAAATTCAGGACGATACAAAGACACGACTGGATTGGTCTCAAAACAATATTTAAAAAAAAAAAATTAATCAACAAGTAACTCATATGATAATGCAATTAAATTATTCTATTCAATAAAAATAGTAAACAATTATTCAAAGAAAAAAAGAATAAACAAATCAGCAAAATTTTGTTAGTGGACAATATAAACAATAGGAACATAGTATGGTCACAATCAACCATATAACAACAGAAACAACGATATTCTGATCATGAGGTGTCTTGCTAAAAATATATAGTTAACCTAACCTTTACTGAATTTCACTAGCGTCTTGTGCAATAACTTGACTTTATGTTTTTTTTTCTTTTTTTTTTTTCTTTCTTTTTCAAACAATTTACAGGCTACGATTCACCTTTTTAAGGTGAATAAGTGGACTGTTAGAGTTTGAACTCCGACCCTTAAATATAACAATACATTATCCACAAAACCGTCTCTGACAATTTGGAGGCCCCGTCGTAATCTTGAGAATTTTAATTTAAAAAATATTGAAAAAAAATCAACACCACTTAGAATGACATACATCTACGTTCTAGTTAAATATACAAACAATGGTTCAAAATGACTTTTACACAAAGACAAATAAACATTTACCTACGGACAATGTATTGTTGTGAATTGTTCATATTTTTATAGGATTTAACTAATATTTTTAATTTATACTCTAAATAAAACTATAAAAATGATAAATGAAAGATAAAAGTTGAATAAAAAACATAGAAAGATGCATCCCTTTCGTATACTCTATGGATTTTAAAGATAAAAATAAAAATCTTTATATTGATTTCGAAATGGACGCGGTTTTCTTCGTCCTAATAAACTTCCTCGGAGCCCGTAGAAAATTCTGTTAGAAAGGGACGTTGCAATGCATTGTCATTGTCTTGACTCCAGCGATGTGTCACTTGTTGTCTGCTCTATCTATGCCTATGTTTCATTTTTTGTTTTTTTTTTTGAAAATTTGTATGTGTATGTCATACCATTTACGAGCGTGAATAAAAAATAATGTTTATTTTTTGTTTATGGGGATGAGAAAACGGGTTCTACGTATCGGCTTGACTGTTTAGTACATCTTTTTGATAGTTTGTGATTTAAACCCGTCCGTCTAACCCACAAAAATATCGAGGTAGACGGGTTGGTCTGTCGGGTTAAAATAAAATAAAAAACTCTTTATTTATAAGTCAAAATTTGTTTTACAATTTTTTCGTTCATAGAGTAGAGAGAAAAGCATTCAATTTAATTATGTTGATTTAATGATTTGAGCCATATGTTTCTAATAGTTTTATGGTTGGTGAACTCGTGAGCTTTATAGTTGTCGTGTTAGCCTATTATAGATTGAGCGGTGCTATATATCGCGAAGAGTTTTCCTTGTGAAATAACGAAATCCAGTTCAGTTTGCAAACATGAGCATGGTGTTATTCATTACATAGAGAATTGAAAGGCAAGACTTCTGAAATTCATAGCCACATAAAATAGATGATGGTATTCAAGGTCCATGGGTAATCGAAAATCAAGTTTATGCGATTATTAGAACTAAAATTTTCAACAAAACATCAACCACACTCCTACAAGATTTGATTTGAATTTGTTGAAAACCTTGCAAACATTGAACAAAAGAAGAGTAAGAACCACCAATTTATTGGCAACTTAGAAACTTCAATTTCTTATTGTTTTTGCATCTCTTCCAATTCTCCAATCATCTACATGGATACCCTTCAAAACAAAGACTTTCCAATCCAGATTTCTTACCAAAAGCTTCATATTCAAAAACCCCACTTTGGAAATTCATGTTAGAACATCCATCATCATGCAATTGGCAGTTCTTTCAAACAAGAAAAAAAAATCAGTTGAGAAAAATATCCCTTGAGGGAATAGTAGAAAAAGACCTCAATTAGGAATATGAGTTGGAAAGAAAAACTATGGAAGATAGAGGGACAAAACCAACCATGAATTTGAGATAGAAAAGTTTTCAAAACAAGAGGGGGTTGAATTGCGTTGCCCTTTTCAAACTATTTCTAAGTGTTTACACTTGTCAGAGTTTGAAGCTTACGTTTGGAGACTGATGCAGATATTTGAATACACTGATTATAAGGAGAGGGAGAGAAATTTATACTAGTTCCTCTCACAAACCGAGAGTAGTCTAGACCACTTGCACTTTTAAGGGATTTTCATTATAATCACTAAATATTACAATTGTTCAAGCACACAAGAAAGAGACTTCAAATGCTCAATCAAACAAGAAAGAGACTTCCAATGCTCAAGCACACAAGCAAGAGACTTCTATAATCTAACTTAATCAAATAAAATATTGTATGTGATTTACACTTGATATACAATCAGAGGTGTAAGCAATACAAAATAGAATGGACTTCAGGGTTTGAGGTTTGCAAGCTCCCCTGAGTTTGATAGTCTAGAGGGTGAGGTTTGTAAGCTTCCCCTAATTCTTATTCAGGTTAATTAAATTTATTTTAAGCGTATATCAGAGTATAAAAGCTTTTCAGAGCCATGTTAAATTATTCTTTCTAAAGTTCTTGTGTCCAGTGGGATCTAATTGTCGGACGAAGCATCAAAGAGTTCAAGGGTTGCACGAGTGATTGAAGATTCGAAGACATCATGAAGCACCAATTTCAAAGGTTATTTGAATATTGGTGAAGTGATTGTATAGGAATTGAAGAACTAGGGTAGTTTCAAGGAATTCTTGTAATCACATTGTAATAAAACATTCAATAATCTATTGGAAGTCCTTGGTGGAGACTTTTTCCATCAAGAAGAGTGGAGGTAGCTCGAAGCGAGGAAGAAAGAGCGAACCACTATAAATCTCGGTGTCCTCTCTCTTCTCTATCCTCTTTAATTTTGATTAATTGTGTATTTGAAGCTTGATAAATTATTAGTGGAGAGATTAGGTGTGATCTAGGTTTAAACCATTAAACTTGATTTTGTCTTTGATTTGCATTGTCTCACATTACTATAAGATCACACTTAGTTTCAATTCATTGTAAATTTATCAAACACTTGCAAAATTGTGTTCATTAGCATAATTGATTAATTGCTCTTAGGTTTGGTTTGAGATTGTACTTGTTTTGTAACTTGAGTGAAATTCATTAATATTAGATTGTGTTAAGATTACTTAGAATCTCTCAATTAAAAGTGAATCTTATCTTTGTGAATAGTCTTATTATTTTTGTCATAGCCATTGAACCTTCCATAATCCGACAAGTCGTAATTCGCCTTTACTAAAAACGCTTTGGCTACAAACTCGATAAAAAATATTTGAACGCTATTCACCCCCCCTGTAGCGCGTATTACCTTGCCATATCAACCAACAACTTCCACCTTGACCTTTATCTCTTCTTGCTTTGGAATTGACTTCACCGGGAAAGGCATCGGTACTTTCCTCTTTAAAGGCTTCAGTACCTTTGACTTCAAAGGCTTCAATACCTTCAACTTCACTTGGGTCTTCCTTGACTTCCTCCCTGTTCTTGGCCAAAGACTTCCTAATTCCATGTTGAGTGTTGCGTGCTTCACCAGGTTGATTCACTGTTTGCTCTGATTCTTGTGGGTGGTCTGGTAATTAGTACGCGTAACGACAATGTGTGCATTCACAATCGGGCACCTCATCGGGGTTTGTCTCCACTGATCCTGGATGAAACTATGGTGTCTTAATTTGGTCAAGGCACCAAGTACATTCGCATTCATGAACTGAACTGAACCCCCTTGACATCTTCAACAACAACTGTTAACCTAATTCACTAAAACAACAAGTTCGTATTCTGGATAAAGATTATGATAATTGTTTATTGACTGGTTTTAAGTTTCTATTTTGATGACTTTTAATCCTATGATTAATTTCTTAAGTTTCTAGACTCGATACTCCTAACACCTAAACACTATTAATGATATGCAGACTTGATCAAAAGTGAATACTACTATTTTTACCTATTATTACTACTAACTATGACTCTATTATTAATATCACTAAATGTTAATCCTAATCCTAAATTCAAAATTAAATGGACTGACTCTTTCTATTAAATTACCTAATGTTAACTAGACTCGATCTATCCTTAAAAATAAAATAAAAAACTAGACTCAATCTAATGACTATAGTTATTTTAACAACTATTATTTTTACTACCACTCTCTAACATGCATGCAACTAATTATGACCTAAAACTACGACTCTAAAAAATAAAAATAAAATGTTAGTTCCTAAATGAGAAAAAAAATGGGTTAGAACTAAATGGAAAAATAAAAATAAACTAAATGCAAATAGAAAAATAAACTATGTTAGTAACAACTAAGAAAAATAAATTATATGATAAAACTAGACTCTAAAAAAATGAGTCAACTAGGACTTATTTTTTTGGCATTTTTGAATTTTTAAAACTGAAAAATAAATTGTGGAAAAATAAATGTCAAAAAATTAAAATGCAGAAAAATAAAAACAGATATGAATAAGTAATTTGAATTGCTTAGCTGAAAATATCAATAGTCCCGGGCAACGGCGCCAAAAACTTGATGGTCGGACTAGGCAAATGTACCAAATCGTTTACCAAGTAATAAAGTGATAAGTAGAGTATCATATCTACAGGGATTGTCGTTTCATCCAAACAATTCGCGTTACTTATTTTTTAACAATATAATATAAAATTAAGAGTTGACGGTTAACAAATTGCAATTTTTATTGTTTGCAATAGAGTAAGTTACCTGTTTTAGTTGCATAAATGTTAGCAACAAATATGATTCTTCGAATCCCCCCTATTCATTTGTTGGAATTAATTAATAGTCAGGTCATGTTCAATTATTCTAAGTAGACTATCTACGTGATGAATCCGTCGGGACCTGATAACCTAATCGGTTTTTCAAGTTGCACATGTTGGTTGCACGGTGATCCTTACGTGCGGGGTCTTACTCTCTTGGTTGATTTCGGTCTATCCTTCTGCCTGTTGAGTTGCACATGCTAGTCACACAATGATCCTTACATGTGAGGTCTTACTCCCTCGGGAGTAATTGAAACATAGACTTAAGTTGGTGTTCCTAAATTTCCAAAGGTATGGTGGCTAATGTTCCTAAAGGTTTTCCCATCTATGAGTCTTAGGAGTACATAGCACACTCTCCCTCTCGGTAGTTTTACAAATGGGCAGCCCTATCAGAGTCTACCTTACCCAGGTGCAAGGAGAATGAAGTTACAGACTGATTTAAGTCGCGAAGTTGCTTGTTTCCTTAATTACTAACTAGTTACATCCTAGGTTCAACAGATTTTACTCAATATTAGTAATGTCACCTCCTAAGTACTTACTAATAGGGTTAAATCGCTTTTGATATCTTTCGCTAGTTACTAACTAATTACTTTCAAGATGGAAAAATATAAATATCAAGATATAAACATCAATATTAGACCTTATCACTACCTAAGTGCATAAACTAGGGTTGCATTCTAGAGGAGACAAATCTTACGCACTGCAATAAAACTAAATAGCAAACAGAAAATAACTGAATAAACGACTATAAATTAAATAATTATTCAACAAATAAAATAGAGGTTCATCTTAGAACCCTAGCTTAAAAAGATTTAGTTACCCATAATAAATAAAACTCACCCTAAAAACTTGGAGAGAAGAGAGAGAGAGAGAGAGAGAGAGAGAGAGAGAAATTCCTCCTAAAAGCTCCTAGAATCTGCCTTCCTCTTGAATTGCTCGAATTCTGAATGAGAAATTATGAATGATGAAGACGATATTTATAGGGAAAGTTTTGACCTGAACTTGGGCTAAAATCACGAGCTTTTAGGGGAGAAAAAGTCATAAAATGTGACTTCACAAAAAGTTACAAAGCAGTGACTTGACCTACAAGTCACAGGCGTCTAACACCTAACGCCTATACCCATGCGACAGGCGAATGTGCCTGGTATGTTAGGCGCTTGGCGCCTCATTTCATGTGCCCAGTCACTTTTGTGCTTCCTTTAGGTGTATGGGCGCCCTGTTCTATGCGCATAGGCGCTTGTGAGTGTGTTATGTGCTGAAATGCATGTTTTCTTCGCCTTTTTAGGTGTTTTCTTCTATGTAAGATGTCTTGGAACTTGTGAAAATAATTATTTCCTTTGTAAAGTCTTATGAGGCCTCTTGAATCTTCATTCTTCATCTTCCTAAGGACCACATAAATCTTAAGATGTCTTGCTTTGTCGATTTGCATGATTTCTTCGTGAATTACATCAAAAACATCCTAAAATTGCTATGTTTCGGGAAGACTACTAAAATTGACTGAAAAACATGTTAAGAATAACGTAAGATGACTTGTCATCACACCTCTAAAGGTATTGGGGGTTGTTTCTCATCTATACAAAGATTCAAGGGCATCAAAGCTTCAAACATAGCAAAGATGAATTCTTGGAGTAGAAGTTCAAAGGATTGCATGGAAGCTTGAGATTAGAAGATCTTGTGGGTGTCCAATTTCAAGAGGTCTTGAAGATTGGATTTGGTGTGATTGCTTAGCAAGAAGATTAGGGATTCGAAGGAATCTATATAATCAGACCTTGTAAACATTTTCATCATTGTGGAAGACCGTGATAGAGACGTTTTCTATCTCGAAGAGAGGATGTACCCTTAACGAGGATGAAAAAGGGGAACCTCTATAAATCTTAGTGTTCTTCTCTTCCTTATCATTTTAATTCAGCATTATAATTGTGTATATGAATTCATTGTGTGAAGTAATCATTACTTGATTGTGAGTTTACTATTTTTCAAAACCTAATCTCAATTTCCTCAATTGAGATTTTCTCACAATCAAAGTTGAAAGTTAACTTTAAGCAATTGCTTCATATACCTTGTGATCATTAGTTAATAATGTGATTTATTGTTAAAAGGTTTGGTTTGAGATAGTTTAGTTTTGAAATTTGAATGTCCGCATTGATTGTTGAATTATAGTATAAGATTCAATATTGAAATTCTCAATTCGTATTTGAATATTTATTT
>Ga0315914_1011162_pt1 | contig 10891 bp, 10 predicted proteins | sample MpolenodulesMG_FD_203920 | JGI IMG/M metagenome (GOLD analysis project Ga0315914, IMG submission 203920) | Medicago polymorpha root nodule microbial communities from Los Angeles, California, United States - elongated nodules | ecosystem: Host-associated > Plants > Roots > Nodule | place: USA... | reverse complement strand
GCGACGTGGGTTTTCTTTTTCTTTGTTTTCTCCTACTGAAGTCACTGATCAGAAGAAGATAGAGTTCAGCTTCTGAAGTTATAATCAGAATCTAAATGCAGCGGATAAAACGGGGAGAGAGAGAGAGAGAGAGAGAGATAAGAAAGACACAAAGCAATTATATAGGTTCCTTCCACAAACCGGAAGTAATCCTGTCCCCCTTGCACTTCCGAGGAGAGCTCACTAAAAATGTAATATCTGATTACAACTGCTCACTGCTACAACTAGCAAGAGACTTCAAATTACTAAAGCACAACTGCAAAAGATTTCCTATGCTCCTGAACTAAATCAAGAGACTTCCTATGCTTAAGCACACAAGCAAGAGACTTCTATTCAAACAGAATTACAAAGAAATTTGTTTGAGGTTGAACACTTGATATACAATCAGTGGTGTTCACAATGCAAATCAGATATAGACCTTTAAGACTCTAGAATTTCTAAGATATGAACTTTGATAAAAAATTCTAAGTGAACTTTTGATGCAGAACAATTTCAGCAAAGTTTTGGCACTTGTAAATTGCTGTTGTTGAGTCTCGCCATTCTCTAAGTCTTCACTCCTTTATATAAAGGTGTAAAAGAGACGTTGTGAATTGCCATCACATCAAAAAGAGTCGTTTGAACCTTGATCAAATCACTAACGATCTTTTGCCTGATATGGTTATTGTCCTATGAAGGATCAATTTCAAATCCATTCCAAGTCTGGAGGAACACTAGTGCATGCATAGCTGTTTTTCTTGTCTTGTTGCAGACACAAATCAGATTAGTGGAGATAGTGGTTGTACACTTCGTACAATTGTCCTTTTTCAACTCTCTCCAACGAAAAAACATCCAATGCCTTCAAATCCATTTGAATTAGCCGTTGCTTCATTCTTCCAGTCTTCTCTAATGCTAGGAGTGATTAAATCATTTGAACAGCCTTTGAAGCTTCAAATCTCTCAACTTCTGATGATCTTCAGCTCCTGATGATCTTTAGATCTTCTGATCAAAACTGCTTCTGGTGATCTTGCTTCTGATGATGTCAGCACTTCAGGAGCACTTTGTCTTCAGAACCTCTTTTCTTCAGATGCTTCATGCTTCCTACTTGTTGATTCCATTGCTCTCATTTGTTCTTCCATAAACTATACTTTAAAGAGACACTAAATTTTTGTTTATGGTCCTGCATACTTGAACAAATATTAGCATATCTAATTGACAATTTTGTAATACCTTGTTATCATCAAAACTCAAAGGGTAATGTTAAACACATTTTGTTCCAACAATCATGGTTTGAAATTGTTTTACCAAGGTTTTGCAACTTGTTTACAATATGAGTAAATCTAATTTGCATGGAGGAGATGGTTTCATCATCTTCCATACAAAAAAGCTCATATTGTTGTACAAGGGTATTAATTTTTGATTGTTTAACATCATCGGTTCCTTCGTGAAGGATTTCTAATGCATCCCACATATCTTTAGCGGTCTTACAATGAGAGACGGAATGATACTCACTAACCCCAAGAGAGGACATGAGAATATTCTGTGCCTTCAAATCGTATTGGACCTTCTTTTTGTCATCATTACTCCAATTAGTTTTTGGCTTATCTTGTGCTACACCATTGGCAACAACTTGCGGTTGAAACCGACCGTTGGCCACGGCGTCCCACACGTCCATGTCCACCAATTGGATATGAATGCTCATGTACTTTTTCCAATAGTCATAATTTTCTCCGTCGAAAATAGGTGCTCTATTATAATCCCCCTTTGGCTCCTTGCTAGGCATATGGATCAACTCTTCTATTAGTTAGCCGTAAAAAGAGACCAAGCTCTATGATACCACTTGTTGAGCTATATGGCTAGGTGAATACCAAGCTAGAGGGGGGTGAATAACGTGTTTGAAAACTTTTTCGGAGATTTAATGAAAATTGATTTTAACAAATAGACTAATGGAGTTGTGCTCGAATTATCACAATCAATGAATCGAAAAGACAATATGTGAGTAATAAGATTTGATCTTAGAATTGAGAGGTTCAAAAAACAAATCTTATTAACAATCAAACTTTAATCAACCTTGAACAATATACAAAACTTATAAAATTTCAAACCAAACCTAAATGAACAAATATACTATGCTATCAAATTAAACACAATACAAGTGAGATTGAATAATTGAATTGATGTTACAATCAATTGATCTAAGTGAAGTGTTCAAACTTAATTCAATGAATTGGTCAATTTTCAATTAAAACAACTTAGATCAACACTAGCAATTAAACTATCAATTATTCAATCAATCACATGCAATATCAAAATGTAAAAGGATAGGGAAAGAGAGAGAACACTGGTGTTTATAGTAGTTCACCCTTTTTCGTCCTCGCTAAGGGCTACATCTACTCTACTTGATAAAGTACGCCTTCACCAAGATCATACACTATGTATGAAAAGTTGATTACAATGTTTACAAGAGTTCCTTCAAATTAAAGCCCTAATTCTTCAACTCATATGTAAAACAAACTCCCCCAAACTTCAAGTACCCCTTGAATTTGGTGCTCCTTGAATCTTCAGATCCTTGAATTACTCGTGCACTCCTTCGATCTCTTCACTCGAGTTTTCAATGCTACGTCCGGTAAACCAACCCCCTTCGACTTCAAGAATGGTTAGAAAGACCCCCCAGTCCTTTGGAGGTGGAATGAGATTATTCACTTCCTTTGAAGCCTTGATTAAGCCCAATCAATTTTCTTGAGAGAACCAACTTACAATCCCTACTAGCACCCTAGAGAATCTACACACTTAAGGACAAAGTGATTCTAAGAAAAAGTGTTTAATCTTGAAGAATGTATGAGCAATGAGTTTTTGAGACCTAGAGAGAATAGATGCAAATGATTCAATGAATTGGGTGTTATGAGGTAGTGAGTATACATAGAAAAGGGTGGCAAGAGCAAGATTTTGACCAAAAACAACATTTTGATTCGATTCAATTAATGTCTGAATCGATTCAGACAGTTAAGAGACAAGGTAGATGAGTTAATGATGATTGAATAGATTCAGATAGGATTTGAATAGATTCAAAAGTCCCCAGATGAAGATTGAATCGATTCAAATCAATTTGAATCTATTCAACTAGAGTCAGAGAAGAACCTGAATCGATTCAAATTAATTTGAATCCATTCACTGTGATGCTAGTCATAAAAATTTGAATAGATTAAACCAAAGTCAGAGAGGTGATGGAATAGATTCAAAATATTTTGAATTTATTCACTGAGTAGCTAGTCATGAAAATTTGAATAGACTCAACCAAAGTCAGAGAGGTTAATGAATCGATTCAAATTAAATTGAATCGATTCAATCATCACAAAGAAAGATACTAACACACAAAAATGAAGTTTTCTAAACAAGACACCACATGAGACATCAAGGGAATACAAGACACAACGAGACAAGGTTTGACTCAATTCAAAAAGAGTGACACAAGGAAAATGGACAAAGGAATGCTAGATATGAATCAATGAATCATGAATCGAATCAAGCAATTCATGACAACACACGATACATCAAAGATTCACATGACACTATGAGACATGACACACAAGACATCAAAGAATCACATGACACTATGAGACATGATTTGCTAGGGTGCTTTAACAAGTTTCTAAGGTAAAGCTAATCAACACAAAATAACATCATCAAATAATCCTAGCTATCTTAGACATCATCAAAACATAAACTAAGGCAATAAGCATTATTATCTTCACGCATGTCGTGCTTGCAGCAAAAGTTGAAACGGGTTAAGGCCGCTTTTAGAGTGTGGAATAAATCGATTTTTGGTGATATTGATCGACAGGTGAAGCTGGCTATTGAGGAAGTTAACAACCTTCAGCACCTTATAGATTCAGAAGGACCTACCGACTCGCTTCTTGGTCAGAACTTGCACCCTGAAAAGATTTTAACAGATGCCTTGAATCGTCAGGATCAATTTTGGCGTGAAAGGGCACACAACAATAATTTTATTCATGGGGATAGAAACACGTCATACTTCCCACCGTGTTGCTCAAATCAAAGCGGTTTCTAAGCTAATTAATATGATTATGGATGGTGACACGGTTCTAGGGACCTCTGATGCAATTGAATCACTCCTTCTACACTATTTGCTCCCTAATTTGAATTTGAATATTATTGTGCTCATCCCGAAGGTGAAAGGGGCGATGTCAATGAGTGATTTTCGTCCCATAACATTATCCAATTTTCAATTTAAAATTATTACCAAAATTCTGGCGGAAAAATTAGCTTCTATTACGTCTTGGATTATATCTCCTAACCAGCGGGGATTTATTCGAGACATCCATATTTCTGAATGTGTGGCTCTGGCCTTTGAAGCAATTAATACTCTTGATAAAAAGCAGTTTGGGGGGAATATGGCTCTTAAGATTGATATCAGTAAAGCTTTTGACACTCTAGATTGGAATTTTCTCTTATTGTTCCTTCGACAGTTTGGTTTCTCATTTGTTTTTTGTGAATGGATTTTTGTTATTCTCCATTCAGCCTGATTGTCTATCTTAGTTAATGGGAAGGCGGTTGGTTATTTTTCCTGCGCTCGTGGGGTGTGCCAAGGTGACCCTTTGTCCCCATTACTTTTCTGTTTGGCTGAAGAGGTGCTTAGTGGAGCCATTGATATGGTTGCTAGTTCGGGGTAACTCGTTCCTATGAATTATTGTCGGGGAGTTCATTTTCCAACACATGTTCTTTATGCCAATGATATTCTTATTTTTTGTATTGCTACAAAGAAGAATATTCGCTGTCTGCTGCGCATTTTCCATTATTATTCTGAAGCTTCGGACCAGGTTATCAGCCTTCGAAGAGTAAATTTTTCACCAGTGCTATGACTGCAAGCCGTACTCTTATAATTTCGAACTTGTTGGGATTTAGGGAGGGGTCCATCCCATTTACTTTTTTGGGCTGTCCTATTTTCAAAGGGAAGCCAAAACGTGTCCAGTTTCAAGCTATTGTCGACAAAATTAAGGTAAAAATGGCTACTTTGAAGGGGTCGTTGCTATCCATTATGGGTCGTGTTCAGTTGATCAAGACTATCATCAATGGAATTTTAGTCTTTTCATTTCATGTATATCAACAACCAAGAAGGTTTCTAAAGACTCTCGACATCTGGATTAAATTTTTTACTTGGAGGGGTTATATCACTACTTGGAAAGTGTGCACGGTGTCTTGGAAACAATTGTGCATGCCGTGGGAGGAAGGTGGGTTGGAGCTTCGATCTACATGTGACATAAATGCAAGCCTCTTATTAGGGTTGAGTTGGAAATGTTATGCTCATGCACTCAATGGTCGCTTCTTTTTAGAAATAGATTTTTTGTTGCCAATAAACCTAACCACCGCCACTTCCAATCTTCTGTTTGGCCTGGGATCAGAAAACATATGGACTCTATTATTGGGAACTCAATTTGGATTATTGGTAGTGGGCAGAACATCAATATGTGAAATGATAACTGGTTGGGCGATTCATTGTTGTCGTTACTAAATCTGCCAGATGCGCTCGCTCCCTCTCTCTCCGGACAAGTGTCTTCCCTAATTCAGAATGGGAAGTGGGTGCTGCCACAAATGTTGCTATCCTTCCCCTTGGTGGCTGACCGTATTCACAAGACTATTATACCTATCAGACCGTTGCACGATGGTTTGGTTTGGCTGCACTCTCTCGACGGTGAGCTTTCCTCTAAGAGCTTATACTTTCCTTCGCCCATCAGCTGGTGCCTTTTCCTCCTTCGCATTCCTTTATTTTTTGGCGTTTGATGCATAATAAAATGCCAACCGATGAGAATACTCGAAGGCGTGGGTGTATGGTGGTTTCCATTTGTGTTCTTTGCATGAGTAACTTTGAAACTTCAGAACATCTCTTCATATCTTGTCCCTTTGCTGCGTACCTTTGGACTTGGTTAGGTGATCAACTCCATTGCTCCATTGACACAACCTCGGCTTTATCTACTCTCTCTTGCATTCCATCCCGAGGTAGTTCCCAATTGCGGGATTTATTTATTTCAAGCATTGTTCACACGGTTCACACTATTTGGTTGGTTCGGAACTACATGTGATTCAACGATTCTAAGGTCTCGATTCTGGCAGCAAAGGCAAAGATTTCAACTATGATTACTATGTCAGGCCAGGCTTTGAACGGACATTGCCTCCCTTTTACTTCTGACACGCATATTTTGGACATATTCAACATATCACCATCCTACAGACGATTTAAAGATATCCATACGGTGCTTTGGAAAACTCCTACTCTTCCTTACATCAAAGTGAATACGGATGGATCGCTTCGGAATAATAATGCAGCATGTGGTGGAATATGTCCAGACCAAACTAGTGCTTTTATGAGTAGTTTTTCAGCCTTCCTTGGTATTATTTCTTTGTTGGAAGCTAAAATCATGGGTTTCATTATAGCGATGGAAATGGCAGCTAGACACCAATGGCGTTACATTTGGATTGAGGGGGACTCCACAAGTAATATTTTGAGAGAAAGTGAGATAAGTGGTATGATCTCGAATTTTGTCAATGATTTTGATAGTCTTCTTGGTACTATTCTAGATTTTGACGTTAGCAGTTTTACTTGCATGGACATCGTCCTTCCTAAAGCACAAAATTTTTTGACGAGTGACCTTCTTAGTAAAGGTATTCAAGATATGGAAGTCAAATTTGACATGACTACTAGACATATAAGACAGATCCATAGTGTTTGCAAGCAACACATGCTCGGTATTTTCTTCTAGCAATCCCTATTGATGGGTTAGGTCAACATATGTCCCTGATGAATTACCGTGTTATTTTTAGATACCACCTTATGATTTCACTATTTCCTATTGATGAGGTGTGCCCTGATTTTCGTATAGCATGTCTTGTTGCTTTTGGGGATCATCCACTTCATTTTAAGGAGCTTTCTTGTATAAACATGACTTTGTTAGGGATGTTCTTTTTGATATATTGATGATAGGTCATCTTACGTTATTTTTAGCATGTTTTTCTGACATTTTCAGTAGGTTTCAGAAGAAAAAAAGAAGGAGTATCAAAATGATGGCCTATGATTTCAGGATTTTCGTAATGTTTTCTATATTTGAGTCTGTAATTCTAGTTTTCCTGAAACATGGCAATTTTAGGGTTTTTTTGAAGTAATTCACGAAGAAATCATGCAAATCGGAAAATCAAGAACAACTGAAGAATTGTCTTAGGGAAGACAAAAATGAAGATTCAAGAGGCCTCATGAGACTTTACATAGAAAATAATTTTTTTCCAAGTTCCAAGGCAAGTTATTTGAAGACAAAAACCTAAAAACGACGAAGATCGAAGAATTTGGGCCCGAAAGCACAAGAGCATGCGCCTAGGGTATGGAATTTCATTACCATGCGCCTAGGGCATGCAATATGCGCCTAAGACATATGAGAAAAGGCATATGCACCTCAAGCATATGCCATGCACCCAAGCAAATGAAAATGCGGGGCACAATTGTCATTTTATTGGTTTTCGTGGGTAAAGCTTGCATTTTTAGCTCAACTATAAATACTGAAGGTATGAAAAACACAAGAAATTCTAAGTGAACTGTGATGAGGAACAATTTCAGCAGAGGTTTGACACTTGTAAAATTGTTGTAAGAGTCTAGAGTATCCAAACAACAGGTCTTCACTCCTTTATATAAAGGTGTGAAAGATACGTTGGAAATTGCCATCACATCACAAAAGAGTCATTCTTGAAGCTTTATCAAATCACCAATGATTTGTTGCTTGACATGGTTATTGTCATGTAAAGGAACAATTTCAAATCCCTTTTAAGAATAGAAAGAGACCAACGTTGATATAGCTGTTATGTTGTACTATAGCAGTCATGGTGAGTGGAGTAGTGGCTGTGCAATTGTATTATGTCCTTTTTATGCATTCTTTAGTGGATAAGCATGCAATGCCTTCAAATTCCTCTGAATTAGCCGTTGCTCCAGGCTTCCATTCCTTTTGCGTTTACAGGCATGAGAATAACAACATTTAACAACTTTGCAAATTCTAGTCTTCAGCTCCTGATAACGCCTGCTTTTGGTAGACAACTTCTGATGAGCAGCTTCTGATGAACTGCTTCTGATGTCTTCAGATGCTATCTTTATCAAACTCTATCTTGTAACACAAGCTTCCTTTTTGTAGATTTCATTGCTGTCATTTGTTCATTCAGAACCTATTCTTGATATAAGAACATTTAAATATTTGTCTATGGTCCTGCACACTCGAACATATATTAGCATATCCAATTGACATTGTTTAATACGTTGTTATCATCAATACTCAAAGGGTAATGTTAAACACATTTTGTTCCAACAAATACTAGCCTTCCTCATTCCGAATTTCTCATTCAGAATTGAGTCAGTTCAAGAGGAAGACTACTTTGGAGCTTCGGGAGAGAGTCTATCTTCTCCTTGATTTTATAGGGCATGTTTTTATCTTTAGTAATTTGTTTTTAATTACCATGTGTAACTAAATCTTTTTAGGTTAGAGTTCTAAGATGAACCTCTGGATATTTTTGTTGGATATTTATTTAATTTAATATGTCGTTTATTTGATTTATTTATTCTTTTTTTCGCTATTAAGTTTTATTAGGATATAGTTTTATTTCTATGAGAGGTGCAACTCCATATTAGGAACTTAGGTTGTGACAGGTCCTAATATCGCTATCACTAACTAGATGCTTATATCTTGATATTTATATCCTTTTACTGATAACTATCTGTCTAGTAAGTAAGTGATTATTATCTAGCCAAATATTCCAAAGGAATTGTTGACCCTAGACGTAGGTACCCAGTGGATGATACCCATTGGGTCGTGTGGTGCATTACCGAAGCTAGGAATTAACTGGTTAGTAATTAGGGAAACAAGCACCTAGCTGTCTGGCTTAAAGCTATAACCTAATAGAACGATTCTCTTGAAACCTTTGTAAGGTAGACGTAGATTAGGGCTTCCCGTTTGTAGAACTACTAAGAAAGCGCAGAGAGAGTGTGCTATATGTGTCCTAAGATTCATAGATGGGCAAACCTAAGGGAACCTTTGCCTTCATTGCCTTGGGAAACACTGGAAAGCCAATATAAAGTTTATGTTTATATCACCTTTGAATTAACAAGACCCTGCATGCAAGGATCACTATGCGATCAGCAGGTGCAGTTAGCCATCGGAGGAAAAGGCCTAATTAGGTACCCAGTGGATGATGCCTATTTGGTCAGGTGGTGCCCTACCTATTTAGGAAACTCCCAACGGCCTCATCACTTGTATACTCTACCTAAGATAAATAAACGCGACGTTTATATTACTTATTATCCAACAACATATATACTGAGGGGATTCGAAGAATCCTAACCGCTGCTTTATATTCTGCAACCAAAACAGGTAAACATGCTCTGTTGCAAACAGATAAAAATTGCAACCTATCTCTTATACCATCAAACTTACAAAAATAAGCAACAAGAATTGTTCGTACGAAAGGACAATCCCTGTGGATACAATACTCCACTTATCACTTTCTGACATGATGAAACGACTGGTACACTTGTCGGGGATTGTTGATATTTTCGACTGAACAGTTTGAATTACTTATTTTTTATTTTTCTTTATTTTTCCGCAATTTATTTTTCTTTCATTTACTTTTTATGCAGTTTATTTTTCTGTTTTCAAAAATACCAATAAAATTCAAAAACACAAAAAATATTATTCCAATTGACTCTGTCCTACTAAGTACTTTGTGTAGTTTGTTTTATACGTAATACCAAAACAGGTATTGTGCACTTTGATCCACACATAGACAAAACTGAACGAGCACTTCAGAGAGCGGCTCGACTTGCAAGAGTAAGGACAAAACAACAGGAAGCAATCATAATTCAAGACTATTCATCAGACAAGTCTGAATTGGGAGACGAACGTCGCATTACCCTAGGAGACTATGGGAGACTTGACAACTTGGATGAATTATCACTTTGTTTACATCCAACAAACCCGGTGGTGTTTGACGTTAAGAACAGTGTTATGATGAATTTGAAATCTAACCAATTTTTAGGTATGGAGGCAGAAGATTGCAACACTTATTTGAAATACTTTCTGGATGCCTGCAGCATAATCAGCCCAACTGGAGTCTCAGAATCAGACAAACGACTCAGGTTGTTTGGCTATTCTCTATACAGAAAGGCGAGGGATAGGCTTGATGCATTACGAAGTGTTGCAATCGAGACTTGGGATCAGCTCAAGAGGGAGTTTTTGGACAGATATTTCCCAACTGCAAAATAGTTTGCGCGGAAGAAGGAGATTTCCAGCTTCAAGCAAGAAGAAGGAGAAGTCTTATATGATGCACGGGAGAGGTTCAAGCTATTACTGAAGAGGTGTCTAGGTCACAAATTGTCAGAGCTGGATATCATGCAAGCCTTCACGATGGGACTAAAACCAGATACTCAGATGTTACTAGATGCTCCTGTAGGAGGAACAATGAAAATCAAGACAGCTGATGAGGTACGTACACTGATTGACAACATGTCTCTAAATGAATATTGAGGAGACACTAAGGAAGAGGCTACCCCGAAGAAGAAAGGTATGATAGATCTAAACACTCAGGATGCTTTACTTGCTAGCAATAAACTTCTCAATATACAACTAGAAACTATAGAAAAAAGGTTAGAAGCTCGTGAAGTTGCATATCTATCTACAAAAACCAACTGTGAAATATGTGAGCAAGCCCATGAAAATGGTGCATTCTTGCCAACAAGTTTGGGCTTTTCAGAGGAACATGTAAAGTATATGGGGAGTTATTCCAGGCAGCAGAGGAATCCATATTCCAACACTTACAATCCAGGTTGGGCAGA
>Ga0315914_1011161_pt1 | contig 10891 bp, 4 predicted proteins | sample MpolenodulesMG_FD_203920 | JGI IMG/M metagenome (GOLD analysis project Ga0315914, IMG submission 203920) | Medicago polymorpha root nodule microbial communities from Los Angeles, California, United States - elongated nodules | ecosystem: Host-associated > Plants > Roots > Nodule | place: USA... | reverse complement strand
TCACGCTGGATGTAACACTAGCGTGAGTTAACTCACGTTGCATGCATGGGGCAGCGTGAGTAACTCACGCTAAGATGGTGTGCAGTTTTTTTTTTTTTTGCAGACTAATGGTACCATAGGTTCTGAATAAATAAATTCGAAATGTGAATAAATAAATTATTGTTTCATTCAAAACAACATGTATTATAAAAAGTTCTTGAAACTCATCTTATATGAAGGAATTCGATATCATAACTTAAAAGTTAAATTACATTACATAAAGTTCCTAAATATGACCTATCATTACATTACATTACATTAGATTCGGAAATGCATCTTCCAACTACAACAATTGTCTTACCTCTGAATGGGGTAAATTCAAACTTGCTAAACAGCAGCTCTCAAGCATTAACCTGACATTTATATTGTTCCATTCAAAACATTAAATTTTTGTTAGGCTTGATTTAAATGATGGTATTAAAGTGTCAACAGAATGAGGTCCATTCCTTGACACTTCAATACCTTCATCTAAACCAGCCTAACAAGAATTAAATATTTTGAAAAGAACAATCGAAATGTCGGGTGAATGCTTGGGAACTGTCGTTTAACAAGTTTGAATTACCTCATTCAGAGGAAGACAATTGTTGTAGTTTGAAGGTGCATTTCCCTACCTGATCACGATCCCTACCTAATCATGATCTTCTGGCGGAATCAGACTGTTGATAATATCTTCAGTTGATCTCAGCAACGTTACCTGCATATCGATCCACTTGAACATGTTGTGCTCTCAAAACATGCTCGTCACGATTTCGTCATTCGTTAATTCCACCCAACTGAATGATATTCTCCCCTCGTCGAGCGTTGGACGTTTATACCGTACGTATTCCACCCTTCTTGTGTCTCCGAGGTTGACTCCTTGGTTGAATTCATTTAGTCCACCCTCCTTCAACCTCTGATGTTCTCCGCATTGAATTGTGCCTGAACGTCGATCCACCCGGCCATTGTTTCAAATCTACACAATAAGAAATTAAAAATAATCAATGAAAGACTCATTCAAACATTTCATCAAACACTTGGAGTGAAAATTATACATAAACCCAAAAAATGATAACTACAACATAAACATGCAAACATCTAAACAATTAAGCAATATAAGTGATTTACATGTAACATTGTATGATTTCTTGGAAAAAAATCAAAATTTAAACTAAACCCTAAAACTAAAAAAAATCTAATCTAAGTGTAAAATATCTAACATAATCATGCAAACATCTAAACGTCATAACAATTAAGCACTATAAGTCATTTACATGTAACATTCTATCGTTTCTTGCAAAAAAAATCAAAATTTTAAGAAAACACTAAACCTAAAAAATTCTAGTTTAAGTGTAAAAATCTACCATACCAACATAATTAAAGTGAAAACTTACTTGTTCTTGTTATTGGAGTGTTGTTTGATTTGAAGTTGAAGGAATTTCGGAGTTGGGTAATTTGAGAGAGATTTGAGATTAGAAATGAGGATATGAGGTTCTGCCTGGGCTTATAACAGCACGCAGCGTGAGTTAAGTCACGCTAGTTCAAAATCTTAGTGTGCGTTAACTCACATTCCTTTGGCATGTGGCGTGAGTTAACCCACGCTAGTCAAAACCACACTTGTCACGTTTTTTGGACGGTTTGGACGGTGGTCAGATGGTTTACCACATTTTTTACAAGTTTTTGACCAACCATAATGGTTAGATAAAACCTAGACTTGCATTTTCCTATAAATATTCTCCCAACCTTCACCATTTCTCTCATTCTCTCATTATCACTCTCTCGTCCGTTTCCTTCTCCGATATGTCTTAGAATCAAGGTGATGTTCAGTTGAAAAATGAGAGTGATAAGAAGAAAGCAAAATCGCCTGTGATATGGCACATAATCGAATGTGACGATTCCATAAAAAAAAAAAAGCAATTCAAAGATGCCGGTGTACAACCAGTCAAGGCTGAGGAGGAGCGGAAAGACATGTTATTTCGGTCCTCAACCAAAAGCAGGTGCCCCAGGGACCATCGAAGACAACCCAATTGAGTTAAGCGACGAAGGAGATAATTAAACGTAATGCCTTGTAATAAAGTGGGATGTTTTTATACATTCCTTTCTAATGTAATGGCTTGAATAAATTTGTTTATAAAAATTTGAATACATTCCTTTTAGATTAAAATTGCTTATTAATTTTGAATTTTGCTATTTACACTAGCGTCACTTAAGTCACGTAGGGGCATTTTGGTCATTTCACTTGAAAATGAACAAAAACTTTTGGGTAAAGAGCAGAACTCAAATGAAAAATGTTGTTGACACATCATCAATGGCTGAAAAACACCTATAAATGATGGAAAAGCCCCGGCGGCAGTTAACTGTTGAGGAAGGGAACCGGCGGCAGTTAACTAGTGAGAATCCTTTGACAGTTAACTGCCAATGATCTGTTATAAGAACAGAACATGCATAAGAATTTCCAAAACTCCATTGTTGTGATTTTGATAATCCTAGGTGCAATTTTCACCAAGCTTAAGTCATTCCAAGCCAATTCTAAGCACAAAATCAAGTAAGTGTTTTGAATCCTATTGCATTGGTTTTTTGTTATTGAATTGTTAGATTTTTTGGAATTTTTTTGACATATTTAGGTTTTGTTGATTTTAGATTTGATGATGATTTTGTATTGATTTGTTATATGTTGTTTAGAATAGAATTGTGTTAGAAAATGTTAGGAATTGTTAGAAATTGTTAGGTATTTGAAATTGTTAAAATTGTTAGGTATTAGAAATTGTTAGAAATTAGAAATTGTTAGGTATTAAAAATGGTGTTAGAAAATGTTTTGATCTGATGTTTGCATCATGTAGAAATGTCTCAGAAACAGGGCGATGTTGCTCAATTAAAAAAAGAGGGTGAGAAGAAGAAAGAAAAATCGCATATGACATGGCACGGAATCAAATGTGATGGTTTCGTAAAAAAAAAAGATTCGAAGGTGCCGGTGTACAACCATTCCAGGTTGAGGAGGGGCGGGAGGACATGCTATTTTGGTCCTCAACCAAAAGCATGTGCCCCAGGGAACATCGAGGACAACCCAATTGACTTGTGTGACAAGGAAGATGGTTGAATGTAATTGCTTGTAATGCCTAATTGTTTTGGATCTTTTTTATGTTTTTCTATATGTCACGCGCATTTTGGTACATTTTGCTTCACATTTTGGTACTTTGAATAAAGTTGTGTATTGAATAAATTCGATTAAAGTCGCTTATAGAATAAATTCGATTAAAGTAACGTATTGAATAATTTTGATTAAAGTCGCGTTTTGAATAAATTCGATTAAAGTCGGGTATTGAATAAATTCGATTAAAGTCGCATATTAAATAATTTCGATTAAAGTCGCGTATTAAATAATTTTGATTAAAGTTGTGTATAGAATAAATTCAAATAAAGTTGTGTATTGCATAAATTCGAATAAAGGTTACATTACATCACATTACATAAAGTTCCTAAATATGTCATATCATTACATTACATTACATTCGGGTAGAGCCTTACAACTACAACAATTGTCTTACCTCTGAAAGGGGGTAAATTCAAACTTTCTAAACAGCAGCTCTCAAGCATTCACCCGGAAGTTTTATTGTTCCATTCAAAAGATTAAATTCTTGTTAGTTTGGTTTAGATGATGGTATTCAAGTGTCAAAAGAATGAGGTGCATTCCTTGACACTTCAATACCTTCATCTAAATCAAACTAACAAGAATTTAATCTTTTGAAATGAATAATAGAACTGTCGGGTGAATGCTTGGGAACTGTCGTTTAACAAGTTTGAATTACCCCATTTCAGAGGTAAGACAATTGTTGTAGTTGGAAGGTGCATTCCCTACCTAATCACGATCTTCTGGCGGAATCAAACTGTTGATAATATCTTAAGTTGATCTCAGCAACGTTACACGCATATCAATCCACTGGAACATGTTATGCTCCCAAAACATGCTCCTAACGTTATCGCCGTTCGCTAATTCCACTCAACTGGATGATATTCTCCCATCGTCGAGCGTTGGACGTTTATACCGAACGTATTCCACCCTCTTTGTGTCTCCGGGGTTGAATCCTTGGTTGAATTCATTCAGTTGATCATTGATACCTCTTAACGTGACACCAAGGTGCCGAACCTTCAACCTCTGAGGTTCTCCACCGTTGAATTGTGCATGAACATCGAACATATCGGCCATTGTTTCAAATCTACACAATAAGAAATTAAAAACAATCAATGAAAAACTCATTCAAACATTTCATCAAACACTTGGAGTGCAAATTATACATAAACCCTAAAAATCATAACTATAACCCTAAAATGTTTTACTCTAAAAAAAACATAAAAATGCAAAAAATATAACAAAATTAATCATTTTATATCTACTCTTAAAATAAATCATATACTCTAACCTGTAAATCGTTAATCATTTTTTTAGAGATTGAGAGTAATAATGGATGAGAGAGCTTCTGTCAGATTGTATCAGGATCGCATCAACAGTTAACAGCTAATGGATTCCATTGGTAGTTAACTACCGCCGGTTTCCCAATGCATCGGCAGTTAACTGTCGCCGTGGATTTTGAGTCATTTACATGTGTTTTTCAACTCTTTAAAATGTGACAACAACAATTTTCCTAAAAAATTGTCAACTTCTATACAAACTAACCACAATATCCCTCACGTTGCCTTTTTTTTTTAAAGAAGGCAAAATGAATTAAATTACCTTTCCCAAACACAAGGTGTGCTAAAGGAAATCCAAACAGTCACAAAGTGATGTTACAGCAGAATTCTGAATGAAAACAAATACAACAAAATTAATCCCAAACACAATAAAGGGCTAAGCTCCCCTATCTATGTTAATCAAAGGCAATGTTTAACATTTTTGCCTTCAACCACCAAAACAAAAGAAGTTTAACATTGTCAATTAGATGAGGAGTGGAGGCCGATTTGTCTGAAAAAATTATGGTGTTCCTTCCTTCCAAATGATTCAAATGCAAGCACATCAAATGATTACCATCCAAGATTTGGAAATACCAAGATAGTAACCAAATTGTTTAAATGGTCTGACATATCAAAGGGGCAGACTATAACAATGCCTACCCAGCGGTAGACGTCATACGGGAGCCAAAAGTAGATGACCAATAGATTCAAGTTGGCCGCAACCAGAGATACACAACTGATCTTCAACAGAAATGATATCGCGTTTATAGAGATTATCTTTAGTGGGAACTCGATCTCGTAGGAGACGTCATACGAACAAGGACACCATCAACGAAATATGCCTCTTCCATATAGAATCTGGATCCACTACCTTATAAGAAGTGTCGTTATCGGTGAGGAGGGTGTACGTGCCCCTTACTGTATAACCTGTCGACAGATCCAGTAACCACACCCAATAGTCTGAATAATGAACCTGCAAAGACACATCACAAAGCAGTGACACTCGACTAAATATTCCTCCTCCCACGCTGTAACAACCTATTTTTCGCTAGGATTATTTTATTTACTTATTATATGTGTTTAAGTTCTTGTTTGTGTGCTTGATTTAGGACTAGTGGATTTTTAGGTGAGAAGGGTATTTTAGTCATTTTTAGGACTAAGAGTGTTTTTGTAATTTGAGGAACTATGGTATATTAGTAATTTTAGAATGTATAATACTTTAGCGTTTTAGTGTGAAAGGTTATTTTTACTAAGTTAGTAGTAACTTGAGGTAATTATTTTGAGATAGTAATTAATGAGATGTTTTAATAAGTTAAGTGAGTAGTAACTTTTAATTAAGTGGTAAGAGTCTCTAGGCCCATTATGAATTGAAGTAACCTACCCTATTAGTTGGAGTATATAAGCATAACTTATGGAAAGAATTAGGGTTATCTATTCCTTTCACACAGTCACACAAAAAGGGTGGCTAGAGAAAAATAGAGAGAATTGAGAGACAAGTAAAGATAGAAGAAAAGGAAGAGAACCCAAGTGAAGAAAATAAAAGAAGACGGCTAGGATTCAAGATGGGAGTGAAGAATTTGGTGAATTAGCTTAAGCTTAAGGAAAAACAAGGTAAGGTTAATAAGTTTGTTCTTTCATAGTAATCTATAATCATTTTCTAGCTTATGGATCATAATTTATTTGTTTGATTTTGTGAAATTGATGATTATATGTGATAAAATTTGTGCTTATAATTAAGTGGTAATTATGGGTATGTTGAAAGTTGCAGAATTAAGTTGTTTATGTGTGTGAACTCATGTTTGGTGATTTGGAATAAGTTGTTTTGAGAATTTTGCTTAATTGTGTGAAAATCATGTAATTCTTGATGATTATTGTTCAAACATGTTTTAAATCACTTGTTGAATCATTGGGTATGTTTGTATGTCGATGGGTTATGAATTGTTGGTGTTGGTTGTGAAGTTTGGATTTAATTGTGAAGTTTTGGAGTTTTTGGTGAAAATTGAGTGTGATGATGAAAACTTGATGATTTGATGTCATGAACTCATGATTTGATTCATTTTAATGTTACTTTGAAATATGTTAATTGTTGGTGAAGTTTGCACAACGTTTTTGGGACAATAGGGATCAAAATTGGGATTTTTGGGGAGTTTTTGTGTGAGTTCCCGAGAGGGAACTCATTTCTAGGTTCCCCTGTCCTGGAAATCTCGTTAGGCGAGCCATTCCTGTGTTGGAATAAAATGTGTTTAACATTACCACCTTAAGTTTTGATGATAACAAGGTATTAAAATGTCAACTGGATATGCTAATATTTGTTCAAGTGTGCAGGATCATAGACAAATATTTGTAAGTATTATATCCAAGTATTGGGTCTGAAAGAACAAAAGAGAGCAATGGAATTAGCAAAGGAAGTTTACGTTGCAAGACAGAGTTTGAAGACCTTCAGAAGCTGACTGTCAGAGTCTGAAGACCATCAGAGTCTGAAGCCAAGAAGCTGCAGTTAGTTAAAGTTTGTTATTCTGATGACACATCATTGCAGAAATAATAAAAGACTGGAGCAACGACTATTTCAGAGGAATTAGAAGGCATTGGATGCTTATCTACTGAAGAGCGTAGAAAAAGGACATAGTACAATTGTACAACCACTACTCCACTACTTTGGCTGCAATACTATTGTTACAGTTGTGTCTATGCTGGTTGTTCTCCAGACAAGGAATGAATTTCAAATTATTCCCTCCAAGTTCAATAACCAAATCAAGCAACAGATCATTGGTGATGATCAAACTTTAACAACGACTCTTTTTGATGTGTTGGAAATCATCAACATATCTCTCACACTTCTATATAAAGGAGTGAATACTTGAAGATTGTAAGAGACTCACCAACAATATACAAGTGCCAAAACTCTGCTGAAATTGCTACACATCAAAGTTCACTTAGAATTTCTTAACAACTTTCATATTTTAGAAATTCTAGAGTCTTAAGAGTTTGTATCTGATTTGTATTGTGAACAACACTGATTATATATCAAGTGTTCAACCTCAAACATTTTTCTGTGTAATTTTGTTTGTCTAAAAGTCTCTTGCTTTTGTGCTTGAGCATAGGAAATCTCTTGATTGTGTGCTTGAGTATTTTGAAGTCTCTTGCTTGTGTGCTTGAGCATTTGTAATCAGAAATTGATTTTAGTGAACTCTCCTTTGAAGTGCAAGGGGGACAAGACTACTCCCGGGTTGTGGAAGGAACATGTATATTTGCTTTGTGTCTTTCTCTTCTCTCTCTCTCTATATATATATATATATATATATATATATATATATAGACACACACACACACACACACACTTTATCCGCTGCATTAGACTCTGAATTTTGTTCCTGATTCTGAACTCTATCAAACTCTGAACATTGGCTTAGTTTTAAAAATGAAGAAAAAGCTAACACAATTCAACCCCCCCTCTTCTTGTGCTTTTATCACCTTCGGTTGGTACTAGTGCTCCGGTTCTGTTTGTCATAACACTTAACATTGTAACAAAAAAAGATCTGAGTAAAACATGTCAACTGTTGAAGGTTCCAGTTATGGTCATAATGCCATACCATATGATTATGGCACTAAAGATAAGTCATCTGGTTCTAACAAGCCTCCTATGTTTAATGGAGATCCTGAAACTTTCTCTTGGTGGAAAACCAAAATGTATAGTCACATAATGGGTTTAGATGAAGAACTATGGGATGTTCTTGAAGATGGTGTTGATGACTTGGTGTTAGATGAAGAAGGAGTTGTTGTTGATAGAAAGAAACACATTGATGCTCAGAAGAAACTATACAAGAAACATCACAAGATCAGAGGCATTCTTGTTGCTGCTTTGCCTCACAAGGAGTACTTGAAAATGAGTGATAAATCTACTGCTAAAGCAATGTTTGTTTCCTTGTGTTCAAACTATGATGGTAACAAGAAAGTTAGAGAAGCTAAAGATACTATGCTTGTTCATCAGTATGATTTGTTCAGAATGAAATAGGATGAAGACATTGAGTCTATGTACTCAAGGTTTCAGACTCTAGTCTCTGGACTTCAGATTCTTAAGAAAAGTTATGTAGTTTTTGATCATGTGAACAAGATTCTAAGGAGCTTACCTACCAAATGGAGACCTAAAGTGATTGCTATTTAGGAAGCTAAGGATCTAAACACTCTAAGTGTTGAAGATCTTATAAGCTCTCTAAAATGTCATGAGATTGGTATCAATGAGAAAGAACCTGTTAGAAAGCCAAAAACTATTGCACTAACGTCTAAAGGAAAGTCTTCAAAAGCTCTCAAAGAAAATGAATCTGAAGAAGAGTCTCATGTTGGAGATTATGATGAAGATCATGTTGTTTTTGAAAAAATGGCTATGCTCTCCAACAAACTTCATTACCTAGCTAGGATGAATAAGAAGTTCTTGTGAAGAGGTAGTGGTTACAAATGTTCTAGAAAATAAGATCAGAATTGTTGCTTCAACTGCAAGAAACATGGACTCTTCATTGCTGATTGTCCTGGCCTACAAAAAGAAAAATCAAAGGAAAATTCAAGAAACCAACCTTCAAATCCAACAAGTTCAGAAGACAGATCAAGCAGGGTCTGATGGCCACCTGGGAAGATTTGGATAGTGAGTCAGGGTCTGATAATGATGAAGTTAAAGATGAAGCAAATGTAGTTGTGGGGTTAGTGACTACAGTGGCTTCAGATGCTGAACCTAAAACAGACTCTAAGGATGAAAATGAGGTATATTATAAAATTCCCATAGATGAACTTATTGAATCTCTTAAAGAACTTCTCACACACTTTGAACACAGATCCAATGAGTTGAAAGATTTAAAATAAAAATATGTTGAATTATTAAAGAACTTGAGAGTTATGACTTCATTTGTACAACTTATGAAGGAAAACTCAAGTATCTTTGTCAGAAACTAAAAGAAAAGTGTGAGGAGAAACCTTTAAGTAAACAAGAAATTGCTCTTGAAGATTTCATCGTATCAGGTATTGACAGAAGCAAATTAGCTTCTATGATTTACAACATATATAAGAACAATGGTAAATGACTTGGTTTTTCAGAAGATATTTGTTCAAGTGTGCAGGACCATAGACAAAAATTTATAAGTATTATATCCAACTATTGGTTCTGAAAGAACAAAAGAGAGCAATGGAATTAGCAAAGGAAGCTTATGTTTCAAGACAAAGTTTGAAGACTGCCAGGGTCTGAAGACCTTCAGAAGCTGACTGCCAGAGTCTGAAGACCATTAAATTTTGAAGCCAAGAAGCTGCAGTTAGTTAAAATTTGTTATTCTAAAGACACATCATTGCAAAAGAAATAAAAGACTGGAGCAACGGTTATTTCAGAGGAATTAGAAGGCATTGAATGCTCATCCACTGAAGAGCGCTGAAAAAGGACATAGTACAATTGTAGAACTACTACTCCACTACTTTGGCTGCAATAGTACTGCTTCAACTATGTCTACACTGGTTTCTCCAAACAAGGAATGGATTTCCAATTATTCCCTCCAAGGACAATAACCACATCTATCAACAGATCATTAGTGATTATCAAGATTCAACGACGACTATTTTTGATGTGCTGGCAATCATCAACTTATCTCTCACACCTCTATATAAAAAGGAGTGATGACTTGAAGATTGTAAGAGACTCGCCAACAATTTACAAGTGCCAAAACTTTGCTGAAATTATTGCACATCAAAGTTCACTTAGAATTTCTTAACAACTTTCATATTATAGAAATTCTAGAATCTTAAGAGTTTGTATCTGATTTGTATTATGAACACCACTGATTATATATCAAGTGTTCAACCTTAAACATTTTTCTGTGTAATTGTGTTTGTCTAGAAGTCTCTTGCTTTTGTGCTTGAGCATAGGAAATCTTTTGCTTGTGTGCTTGAGTATTTGGATTCTCTTACTTGTGTGCTTGAGCATCTGTAATCAGATATTGATTTAAGTGAACTCTCCTTGGAAGTGAAAGGGGGACATGACTACTTCCGGATTTCGGAAGGAACCTGTATAATTGCTTTGTATCTTTATCTTCTCTCTCTCTTTCTCTTTACTTTATCCACTTCAATAGAATCTGAACTTTGTTCCTGATTCAGAACTCTATTAGACTCTGAACATTGGACTTAGTTTTAAAAAAGAAGAAAAAGCTAACACAATTCAACCACCCTTCTTGTGTTTTTCTCACCTTCATCCTCCGCCATGGCGAGGAGTGCAGGACATCATATGTTGTTCTGGCAAGCTCGATGGGCGAGTTTTTGTGTGAGTTCCCGAGAGGAAACCTATTTCTGGGTTCCCCTGTCTTGGCAAGCTCGCTAGGAGAGCCATTCCTGCGCCATGGTGAGGAGTGCAGGACAACATGTGATGTTCCGTGCACTCCGGGCTTTAGAGGTCGTTTCCGGA
>Ga0315914_1011158_pt1 | contig 10893 bp, 8 predicted proteins | sample MpolenodulesMG_FD_203920 | JGI IMG/M metagenome (GOLD analysis project Ga0315914, IMG submission 203920) | Medicago polymorpha root nodule microbial communities from Los Angeles, California, United States - elongated nodules | ecosystem: Host-associated > Plants > Roots > Nodule | place: USA... | reverse complement strand
GGTTATGTAGGATAAATTATTCTTCCCATGATTGCCATAATTCAATGTGTTTGTATGGATGTTGTAGGCAAATGATGTGGTCTTTTGCGGAAGAATTCTCATGTTTCTGGCACATTTCTTTCCATTATCAGAGCGATCTGGTACAGTTCTGTGAAGTCTATCTTAACTAATAGCTCAAATTTCATTTTATTGAGCGCCTAGTCACTTTGCTGTTTTTGATAAACTTTTGCAGCCTTAAATATCAAAGGAGTTTTTAACACATCAAATGAAACAAAATATGAGAAAGAACCCGTAGAAGGTACGTTCTTGCTTATTGTCTTTGCTTGCTTGATTGCCATTCTTAATTCATTCTTATAAAAACAAGTTATTAATTGAAGTTTATATTTTTTTTTACTCCAGCTAATGATTTATTTTCCATGCTTTCCAGGCATATGCATTGATTTCAATTTTTATGAAACTTTTTGGGGCTTACAGGTAAGTTTTCAATGAAATTTTAGTTCTTGATAGGGAGGTCTATTCCTTTTTCTCAACTTGAGGCTTGCCTTGCTATTTGACACGATTTTCAATATAAAATTTGTCGTAAATGGTTCTACTTCTACATGTTAAAGCCGAAATTATACAACTTCAACTACATACTGCAGGGTAGTGTTTTATTTTCTTTCAATAAAAGAACCTAAAACAAATATTTTAATCACTTTCTGTTAACTTGATGCAGGAATATTTTTCTAACCCTGCTCCTATAATTCACTCTACATTTAAGTGGAAAAAGTTCACCTCCAGCTTGTTGGTAATCTTTTATTTCATAGTTTTTTGTCTGCATGGATGCATTTTTTTCTCAATTATCAAACTGCTTCTGTTCTTTTCTTTTTACATAAGAATTTTTGTTGGATTGAAGGTTGTACTGAATACATTTGAAGCACAACCTTTAAGTGACGAAGAGGGAGATGCTAATAATTTGGAAGAAGAGGCAGTTAACTTTAGTATAAAATATCTCACAAGCAGTAAACTAATGGGTCTAGAGGTGAGCAGTTTGGCCAAATCTTGATGCTTATTACTAAAAATGTGTCATCATTTTTTTCTGCAAAGATGTTCAAGTCCTGACTCAGTATTCTCTCTTGTTTGTTTCTTGTTATCGGTTGAATTCTTGATAGTTGAAGGATCCAAGTTTTCGACGTCATGTTCTTGTGCAGTGTCTCATATTGTTTAATTATTTGAAGGTAATAATTTTACGAAGGCTAATTTCTATGTGATGTACAAATAGTATTTAGTTTTTTATCTAATATTAGCTGGTGGTTTCTCCGTCATTTGCTTTTAGGCCCCTGGAAAAGGTGACAAGGATCTGCCATCTGAAACCATGGTTAGTACCGCCTTCTTTGTACTCTTTAGGTAACGCGGCTACATTGGCTAGTACCTAATTTTCATACTCTCAGTTGTGAAAACATTACATGCCTTCCTTAGCACCTAATATTTGTTAAGTGCAATTATTGGCTTACATGAAATGATTTCTACTGTTTCTCTTAAGGGTGTTTGGTCGGGAAATTTTTAAAAATATTAAAAAAAAAATGAATTTGCATGTTTGATATGAATGTGTTCTAAAAAGTATTCCAAGGAAACTAACATTGACAGGATTTTTTTAGAAGTATTTTGTTTCCTAGCAAAACATTCCCAAATGGGAGATGGGAATCCAAGATTCCCATTTAATACATTGTGCTCAACTAACAGTTCTTTTTAGTGTTTTCAAATAGTAGCTCTATAGTGTAGTGGAATTTTAACAAACCGCTATAGTACCACTAAAACATCGCAGCGTAGCAGAATTTGAACAAACCACTAGCCACAAATACGATTCTCAATCAATAAGGACAAAATGTAATATGTTTTTTCTGCGATTGACAACACATGTTCTTTTGTTTTCCCCAAAAGTAATATTTAACTGCTGGATGCTCCTATTAGTTTTGGTAAGTTTATTTTTACGGCAGTACCGTCCATTTTGTTAGATATCAGGTTGTATGTACTCCGTCAAACATCTCCTTTGTTATTTTTGTCTTTACTTTCCCGTCATCTGAGAAACATGAATTGGTTATTACTTAAGGAAGGGCCTTATTTTAGCGTTTTCTAAGGTTATAGTAGCTGCTGTTTTGATTGAAAATGCATTGTTCACATGTAACTCATTTCCTTTTGTAATTCAGAAAGATGAGATCACATCATGTGAAGAACGTGTTAAAAAACTTATTGAACTGACTCCACCCAAAGGGAAAGAGTTCCTTCACAAAATTGAGCATATATTAGAACGAGAAAAGAATTGGGTGAGCATCTTCCAACACTTCCTCCGTATGTTCTTTTGCACATAAACATGTGATTGCTAGTTATCGTTAACATCAATATTTACTATCTGTATAAATGCCTTTCATGTATTTTTTAGGTGTGGTGGAAACGTGATGGCTGCCCACCATATGAAAAACAACCTACAGAGAAGAAAGCGGCACCAGATGGGTCGAAGAAACGGTATGCTTTTTGTTTAAAAAAATATTTATCGTGTTTTAATGGCTTTAGTTTATAGGATTAGAAATCACTCATAATCTCCTAGCATATGATAATAACAAAACCCTCCTTTCTTCAAGGTCTTTGTTTCTGAATTCATATGTTCATTAATTGTAATGCTGTCGTTTTGAATTGATGTTGCTCTAATTAGAGAATTACTTCTCAATTTGAATAGAAGTTATTGATTCATTCAAATTCATTTCTGCTTACATGCAATTTACGCTGCTGCAATTGATGGCCTTCTTTTGATGTTGTTAGTTGTGTGAAAGAAGTTATAACCTTGTTTTGATGCTGCGAAGTAAAAAACAAAAAGCCCTACCCCTTGATTCTTGTCTCAAAAGGGTGTCATGTAAAATTAATAGATTCATTCATGATAAGTGTAGTGCTAGCAACACCCACCTAACACTCTCTTTGCAAGATTTACTCTCATTCAGTGAAAATCACGTGGGTCTCAACATTTCATGTGGGGCCCATTTCCTATATGATGAGATCCACTTGAATTTCACCCAATAAGAGAGTGAGTGCTGGAAAGAGAGTTTAGAGTGAGTATTGCTAGTGCTCCTCTTCGTGGTAATAACCTTCATCATGTGTTTTTATTACATTGCGATATTTTTTGACGACTAAAGGGGTAAAACCGTAAAAACACACATCCATCAATGTTAACTTATAAGTTCATTAAAGTATTGTCCACGGAGTATACCTTCACTGTAGCCTGTAGGTCACCCAGTCTCCCTCTACTGAGTTCCTTTTCTTTGGTGGGGAGGGTGCAATGTGAAACCAGTTTTGAAACAGCACAATTATTTTATTTCGTACCATGCGATGTCTCCCATAATGAACTTATTTGAAAACTTAAACGCTGGAAACATAGAAGGAATATTTGTTCAACTTAAAAAGTAGTCAACTAAGTCAAAATATTAAGTATCTCAGAACAAAGAAAATCAATTTTAAGTTGATGTTACAAGCATACACGATATAACTAGGCAAAACCATAGGTGCATGAGGGGCTTCATGCTTTATAAAACAAAATTAGTGTTTAATCATTGTAGATTTCTTTCTTCTATTCTTATGCTACTATTCATATGGGTCCTATTCACCATGCTCAGATTGTCTGCTTACGCTGTTCTGTCTCTTAATTTTCAGTAAGCCAAGATGGAGATTGGGTAACAAAGAACTGTCTCAGTTGTGGAAGTGGGCAGATCAAAATCCGGTATATTTTTATTTACAGAACTTGTGGCTCGTGCTAAATATGCTAGGTCCAGTTCTGTAGAAGTTGACTCTTGTGGAGGCTGAACACTAGGGTTAGAACTTGGAAGTATGCGTAGATAGTTGCATGTTTAACATCAATGTGCTCTGGTTGTAAGTTCAGACTTTTGAGTTGCTTAGTCAAACCCCATGCTTTACAGTATATAAATCTTTCCTGTTTTTATGATAATTCTTTATTATGTCAATATAGCCATCAATGAAAATAATAAAGGAAAATTAGTTGAGAAAAAATAGACAGTTGTGGTTCCTCCGATCGCTACTTACAAACCCTTGGATTGGGTCGCTCCTTAATTGTGGTCTTCTCCTAGCCACCTTAATTGCGTAAATTTTGGACTGCCTTCTTTGTTGTGTCCTCCAGCACCATCATTGTGCTGCGTGCAAGGATTGCATACTGATTAGATATATGGCCTAAGTATTACATATAAGGCTTGAGCAGTCCTCAAGCTTACAAGTCAGTTTTGTAGATTGAGTGAGGTCCTTAGCCAAAAGTATAATATTCTACTTAAATTGATTGTTTTTTTCTTTGGTTAAAAAATATTTCTTCATTTCCATTCTATTGGTCATCATAATATTGTTTGACTTTTCTTAATCATTGATTTACACCAAATTTCTTGAATTTCCAGAATGCTTTAACTGATCCTCAACGTGTTCAAACACCTTCAATTCTGGAATACTGGAAACCCTTGGCTGAAGATGTAAGTTTTCCTCATTAACAGCGATAGACATATTGATTTTTTTCCTTTCCTAATATTGCAGGCTTGGTTATTATGATTTTTCCCCATCATCCAAATTGTAGCCTTTTTTTTTCATTTACTTAAATATTGAAATTCTTTGCATTTATGAAACTACAGATGGATCCTTCTGCTGGAATAGAAGCTGAATACCACCACAAGAATAATCGGGTAATCCCCTGCTTAAAATTTTGGGTAGCAGAAGTAGAAATTTTATTTTATTTAGGAAATGAAGGAAAAACAGAAAAAGAACATTCCGAAGATGGAAATTCTCTTGAAACAGCCATGGACAGAGTAGCAATGAGAAGCTAAAAAGATAAACCCACCCTCGAACAAATTTAAGGAAAAGACAGAAACCCTACAAAATGCATGCTAGGTTACAACCTAATGCTCCAGGGTCTGTATTGCCAATAGTAGTCTTTTCCGTGGCATTACCGACATTTAAGGAAGAGCTCGTCAGCTTCTTTTCAGTTAACACTTAGTAAAGATATACAAATAAACTGAGAACAAGAGAGGCATCAAAACAGCTATCTTACCCTATAGTAAGCCAAAAAGAAGAAAAGTTTGTTGATAATATGGCCATTTCATTGCAACCATCACTAAAAAAACAACTGCATACATAGCACCTTGCCATAAAGTATTCCTTCCTCTATTAAGTCAAAACCAATATATTTTACCAAAATAAAATCATCTTAAAGGGTAGATTTTATCGTCTAATATTCAACATTCTACTGTAGAGTGTACATTTTATTTATCTTTTTTTTTGACTTAGGTTTATTGTTGGAAAGGTCTTCGTCTTTCAGCACGGCAGGACTTGGAGGGTTTTTCTAAGGTAAACTTAACTTTTTAATCTACATTTATTGTCTGCTTAACCTTTTCGGATTAATTGAAGTTTTATATGTATATATTGGTGCAGTTTACTGAATATGGAATTGAAGGGGTTGTACCACTAGAACTTTTGCCGTCTGATGTTCAATCTAAATACCAAGCTAAACCAAATGACAGAAGTAAACGTGGTAAAAAGGAAGAGGCAAAAAAAGCTGCTAATCAAGTTGAAGAAAATCAGGTTTCTTGATTCAGATCCAACTTCCCATATTTCTTTTTTAATTTCATCTTCTCAAGAGAATAATTTTTTAGTGGTTCCCATTGTTGCTGGTTGCCTGGTTTTTGTTCTTTGGTTTCTATCAACCACAAGAAGCCGTAAATTGTTGAGAGGATTTTTAGTTTATGTTCTTTTGTGGGAAAAGGCTTTTTGACTGATTGTTGTTTGATCCTGTGTTTCTATTTCTATGATTATATTTGAACTGGAGTTAAGCTAACAATGTAATTTTATCACAAGAGGTTAATGCATTAATATATTCTAATCCTTTGGTTTTCACGCGCCACATAAATAAGATGCAATTTTCTTTATTTGAAACTTGGGTATTCCTATGGCCAATTAGCCTGCTAGTATCTATCTTTCTTGGAGAGAACAGGCCCTCAACCTTCACTCATGCTTTCAGCTGGTCCTTGGACCTCTTGTAACCTGAAAGAGATTAAAACACACTTGCTCACACACAAACACACAGCGACACACAAAGTATGGTAAATTAGACAGCCCAAATTACATTGCACGGCTACGGGATTTATGACAAATTTAAGGTGCGAGTGTGTTAAAATAAATTTATTTTAAAATATATAATAAAATAAACTTTTAGGATCCCTCTAACGTGGGCCTCGGTCCAAACATGGACCATTAATTACTGTTTATAACTGGTTTTTTAGATTGTTTGAAGATTTTGCATACTAAACCAGTGATCTTCATTTACATCATTAATTCCCTTTTGTGAGTGTTGCCAGAAGATTACAATGCCCTCCTTTGCAAATCTATTGAGTTTCTAACCAACTCTTAACTCACTTCTATTTATAGGCTTCATTTACATAATTAATTCCCCCGTCATCCCTATTATTTCTGCTTATATATATAACCCCTTGACCATTGGATTACTACTGGAAATATCTCCCTGCTAATCACTGGCGTCCTCTTTTTTCTTCTACAAACCTCCCAAATCCACTATTACACCAATCTATAATTGCCTATATTCATGGATATAGTCCCAGATTTGATTCATACTAATATAATTATAACCCAATTAAGTAATAAACTTATATTAGTGGTTGGTAGACATAAAATTATAGGAGGGAATTGATTTTACAAACCACGGTTCCATGTCTAGTTGGATATCTTGACCATAAATGTTGTACTCCCACAATCTAACTGCCGCTTGCTGTTAGGCCTGAGGTTATTGGGGATGCCCATGGGATTTTTCCCAATCAGACCGCTTTTGTAGGCCCCAACCGGTTTGAAGTATCTCAGAAAAACAATTATCCACTTCAGCTGTATTTTAATTATCTCAAGCCCTAACAGACATGAAATGACGAAGGAACCGATGAGAAGAGGTGTCAAATAATCTAAAGAAGGGACTGGGTATAGTTGGTTGTAGTAAAGGACAAGATTTAATTGATTGACATCAATTCGTGAATCTTTCGGGAAGAAAACTCTTGCGTGAAATAGCATTACTCTTTTATAAACAAGATCAAATAGTTTAGAGATGTAGATTTGAGAGGAAAAATGGATTTAAATTGTCTGAATAGGAGACTAGAATTGGTACGTTTTTATTTTTATTTTTATAACAGAATTGGTACTTAATGATTTTTTTGGTAGTGGTACTTAATGATTAGATCAATAAGGCTAATTTCTTGCAAAATAAATAATAGATGTCGACTATATCTGATAACTATCTAGAAGCTTTCCTAATTTACTATATTATAAATTACAAATCAAAATAGGAAGAAATATATACACAAAGAAATTAGGAAAGGTGATATTTACAGACATGGAAAGCATATTTACAAAGTTAAAAATAGGAAAGTAATTCACAAGGTAATAATGAAAGTATCAATGTGATCGACAAAAGAAATGAGAAAAACTTAGTTTTAATTTCTTTTGTTACACAATAATACTTTTTTATTTACCAAATTGTAGGGCACTGATATGCACCCAAACAGTACTTATGTGTATGATGCATCCAAACTTTTTTGCTTGAAAATTATTTTTCTTAGGTATCTTGTGCATACCCATAAGTACCAAATCCGTACCATGTTTGGGTACATATCCATCATGTGCATGACCAAGATACCTATGTGCATGACTTAGATGCCCAATACATTATGCACCTTCAATTGAGTGCAGTGGTTAGGTTAGACTTAGATGTACTTTAGGTTTGCAAATGAGAGAAAATCAAAGAAAGTAAAGTGTAGAGATAATTTGGAAAATTCTGAACTGTGATTATGAATATGATGATTGCTAACCTTCAATTGAGTGTACATGATAGAACTATAAGTAGAGAAGCATAACTGCCTTCTTAAGTAGCTGAATGGTAACAGAGCTCTGCTACCAACTAACTCTTATAAGGCTACACGAGTGGCATACGCCAAAATACACAGATAACACAAACTACATTGTTACTCTAATACTGCGCCTGTGTATATTAAGTGTCGTTTAATGTTATACACACTTCGTAGGAAAATCATTGAGTATACTAATTTCTATGATCAAATGAGCTTCATTTACTTTAGTATCCTTATGAATATACTACCTCTGTCCTAATATACTACTTATTAACAAAAGTATATGGTGTACTTAGTGTGTTGATTTTGTGAATCAATGTCACTAAAATACCTTGTTTTGTATAGATGTGACTAACTCTGATTTTTCATCTCCCAAGACAAATTAGTTGTATTAATGAGGGGTATATTTTAAAAAAAATGTATCTAGTAATTTGAAACGAGGCATATATTTATGGACAACAAAGGTAGTAGTAGTTAGTGGAATGAACCGGGTATCGTCTGCGCACAACTGCAAAGAGTAATCCCTTGACCCGGGTAAGACTGCAATGAGTGACAAAGATCTCCCTCAAGAGATTTAATACTGCTGCATTCTCAAGGTTGAATTCAAACCCATGACCTCTGGTTAAGCTGGAAGAGATCCCTTACCATCTCATCCAAGTGCTCTTGGGTGAGTGTTAGGTAGTTGAGATACAATAAAAAATGATATATTAGGGGAAAAAGGTAATTAAAATGACATAATTTGAGACAAACAAATATTCCAAATTTGACACTTTATGAGATGGATGGAGTATCATTAGATTGAACTGTAATTTGCATGCATCTATTGTTTCGTTCTACTTCTCTCCGTTGTCTTTGTTCTCCTCTTTATTATATTTAAGATCTGTAATAATGAATTCAATGTTAAATTGATTCCCTGAAATCTCTTTTTGTCATTATTTTTTGTTGTGGAATAGACTGCTACACCTTCAACTGAGATAGATGGTGAAGGCATTAGAGCAGATAGCACAGCAACACCTATGGAATTTGACGCTGCTGCTCTCCCTGGTGGAACCTCAACTTCTGATGAACTTCAGAAGAATGGCTCAGATACTGATATCGGTCAGGAAGCAGGTCAATTGGAAGCAGATGCTGAAGTTGAAGATGGAATCATAGATGAGACTGATGCTGATGCTGATGCTGATGCTGATTTAGATGCAGTTGGCTAAGAGGATTTCACAGATTTACATGCTAAGGATAAGTAACATTAGAATAGTGGATGCTAGCATCCACTTTAGTGACAAAGGTAGCTGCATGCATGCAACATTCTTCCCATTAGGTCAAATTAAAGGCATATTATTTTATTTAAAAAGACAGGATGGAAATCATCTTGAATTTTTGTATAACATCAATTGAAATTGGTTCTCTCAATGAAGAGTGGCAATATGAATATTTGTACTTGTATCGGAAAAAATGAAATGAAATACTCAATTAGTTATGTTCGATTAGATGCTATTGAAATGCAATTAACATTTGAAATTGGTTTGTTGTCTGACACTTTTAAATGAAATGATGTAAATTAATCAAGATTCAGAACATGCGGGGTCTTTGCTATCTATTGTGGTCCTATCCGGCTCGAGGGATTAGTCGGGGGTAGTTACCATTTGATCCGAATTTAGATTTTCTCATTGGAATTCAACATGAATGGGGTAACGTTGATTATCTCACGTTAAATTTATTGGCTTTCACAACTAAACATATAATTAGATTTTAATGACGAGATCTCTCACATAACTCCTTCATTTAGGAGGTTCGAGTTTCAAACTTTGAAAAATGACATAACTGGATGTGAATTATTTTTTGTTGCTCAAGTTGTCTATAATTGATTTTAGATTTTAGTTAACAATTACTTTTTATTAGAAGGAAAATACACTATTCCTAATAAATTACATATAGTATTAATTTTTGTTGCTATTGTGATCTCACTATGGATTTGCGAATAGGGATGGGAATAGGCCAGGCCGGCCTACGGCCTAGCCTACGACAGGCTAGATCAGACCAGATTTTTTTTCTTAAATAGAGAAGGCCTAGGCTTTTTTTCTAAGCCTATTTAGCTTAAAAGGCCAGGCCACGGACCTCTCAAAAAGCCTATTAGGCCGGCCTATTTAAGTAATATGAATAATATTATTTATTATTATATTATATTTTGTACTTTGAATTAAAATATAAATTTGTAAATTTTTTTAATAATTTAAGCTTTATTAGTATACATTAATTTTTTGCACATATAAATATTTATTATAAACTAGAATTGAAATATGATATAATATATAGTCGATTCCCTAAAACTTTGTGTTGATTATTAAAAGAGAGTTTAATCTAATTGAACTATTAATTCACTAGTCTATTTAAATTTAGATCACATTGCTTATTTAAAGATGTTCATAAGATATAGGCTTTTAAACAGGCTAGCAGGCCGTATCAGGCTTTCAGAAGGCCAAACTCATACCCAAAAAATAGGCCGCATGCCAGACTTAGGCTTAAAAAAAAATGGCAGGCCAGACTTAGGCCTTGCAAACTCTAGCTCGGCCTAGCCTATTTCCATCCCTATTTGCGGAGATGGAGACTGAAGACTGAATGGAGATAGGGACGGAGGGCAGTATAGGTGGCAAGAACATACAGTTGGATAGTATTCTTTGCCCCACTCCATTGATGTCCTCTTGGTGCAGCTACTATGTCACTTAGTGGGGACAAGATGAAGAAATGGATAACACAATTTATTAAAGAGATAAACGGAAATGAGATATTGGTGGGATCCCATTTTGAAAATATTTAAGTAGATCTCAATCTTTGTCACAACCCCTCCTCATAGAGCCAACTCACAGAGCCAGGTAAGGCCACCAAGACACAATGGATTTCTAAACTAAATATATATATATATATATATATATATATATATATATATATATATATATATAGGTTATATATGTTTTTG
>Ga0315914_1011157_pt1 | contig 10894 bp, 10 predicted proteins | sample MpolenodulesMG_FD_203920 | JGI IMG/M metagenome (GOLD analysis project Ga0315914, IMG submission 203920) | Medicago polymorpha root nodule microbial communities from Los Angeles, California, United States - elongated nodules | ecosystem: Host-associated > Plants > Roots > Nodule | place: USA... | reverse complement strand
ATATCCGTGTCCATAAGTAACGGGTAGCTAAATACCCGTTTATTATATCCGCGGGTACCCGTTTAGCTACCCGCCCCGTGCCCATGACGGATTTTATCCGCAAATACCCGCGGGCACGGATTTTTTTGCCACCCCTACTTTCGTTTCAAATGTGCTTCATATCTTACACATGCAAAATCATAGATACATATAATTAACAAAAACAACACAAACTACACTTCATATTTTAAAATCCAAACAGTGAACAACCTGATTTGAATTGTAAAATCCGAATAGGTTCGGTAAATGGAAAAAAAAAAATCAACCCAACAGTGATACATTGAGGGAATGAGATTTTACCTTGTGTTTTATGTTTGAAGAGGCATGATATGTGATAGTTTTGAGCAAAAAACCTTCAAGAATCATCCAACGAGGGAGTTTCAGATTTTGGGGTTGTGGGAGAGAAGTTTTAAGGAAACTTTATGAAACTCTTAAAATAAGTGAGATTTATGATTTTGAGTTATATATAGGCGGCATTCGGATTTTGGAAACCGAAATAACTTTCGGATTATAGAATTCCAACAAATGGTATTTTGAAGAAAAAACAAACAGTACACGTGAGAAAGACATAGGTTCGGAAAAATAATAGTCTTATAAAACGGCTAGTTTCTTTTTCATTTTTTCTCTAAAGTTTTTTCTATCATTGCAGTTGCAACACTCATTGCTACTGTTACTAAATCTTCTGCTTTTCCTCTTCATAAATTTCCTCTCTTTCTCTCTTTTCCTTTCAAACCCTTCAACCATTTCTTAAAGTAAGAGTACCCTTTGAAGAATTCAACATTTTTGTTAAAACTTTCTGATCAGAATGACGTTTGAAAGAGACTCTCCGGCATTGTGCTACATGACGCCGCCGCCGTCGTCATGGAAATCAAGACCTATACGTTCTCCTACCGTGCCTTTTTCAGAGAGAAAGAAATCACCAGCAGCTTCTATGAATAAAGATGATCTTTTTCATGTTATTCATAAGGTTCCTTCTGGGGATTCTCCTTATGTTAAGGCCAAACAGGTTCAGGTACATGGAGTTTTTTCATTTCGTAAAGTTTCTATTTTGATTTTTTTTCCTTCTTTTGGGTTATGTTTGTTCTTGGTTGAATTCTTGTGAGGCAAGAAAGTGATTTTTATCAGATTATTTTCTTTCGGTTTCAGTTTTGTTGTTGTATGCAATGATTGTGAATCTGAATACTTCAGTATCAGTTGGTTGAACTTTGAATTATGAAATTCTTGCAGTCTTTTTGTAGTTGGAATGTATGTCATAATTTGTATAGAATTGAATTCATGAGATGGTAAGCGAAGGAGAGTTAATTTTCTTTCTTGTTTTTTTGTTCAATGAATGTTAATCTGAATTCTTTAATTATACAGTTGGTGGATAAAGATCCAGGTAAAGCAATTTCCCTTTTCTGGGCTGCCATTAATGCTGGCGATCGTGTTGAGAGTGCCTTGAAGGATATGGCTTTAGTTATGAAGCAATTGAACCGGTCTGACGAGGCAATCGAAGCGATCATGTCTTTCCACCACCTATGTCCTTCTGATTCTCAGGAATCTCTTGACAACATCTTGGTTGAACTCTATAAGGTACAAAGATTCTCTTTTGTTTGTTTCTCTGCATGCATTTGAATGATAAGCTGGTCAAAGTAACATCTCTTGCAAGAAACCTAGCTATTTGTATTTTGTTTAGCATTTGAGTAGGATGAGTTTGGAAAACACTTGGCAAGTATGTTATATTAGTTTCATAGATTTAAAATTCAGACAAGATAAAAGGAATTCATATATGACTTTTCGTATAACAATGTTTTTAGTATTTGATTGTTGAAGGTTACAAAACCAGGTGTTTAACATTAATGGTTTATACATGTATATCATTATTATTGTTATAGAGGTCGGGAAGGGTTGATGAAGAGATTGGCATGCTTAATCACAAGTTGAAGCAAATTAGAGATGGTATGACATATGTTGGAAGGACAACAAAACAAGCAAGATCTCATAGGAAGAAAATTCAAATCAGTGCTGAACAAGAGATATCAAGGATACTAGGGAACTTGGCTTGGGCTTATTTGCAAAAAGGTGACTATAAAACTGCTGAAGAACATTATAGGTAATTCCAAATGCATTTCTGATTTTTGTTTTTGTTCATTTAAAGAGAAAAGTATTAGTAATTCCTTATTTGTTTTGTTTATGCAGAAAATCATTGTCCTTTGAGGTTGATAGGAATAAACAGTGCAATTTGGCAATATGTTTGATGCAAATGAACAAGATTACAGAAGCAAGATTTCTACTTCAGGCAGTAACAGCAGCGACAAAAAACAGAAAGATGGACGATTCTTTCGTCAAGTCTTATGAACGCGCTACACAAATGCTGCAAAAGATGGAGTCAACAGCAAAAGGCGATGATAAATTTAATGAAACTCATCATTATCATGCAAGGAGGAGCTTATTCTTTTAATTCATGATTCCCTATATACTGTAAAAGAGTGGAGATTTCTGCTTCATTACTTATATATTTCTGCTACACACATTTATGATTCCTTCATTACTATACTAACTCATAGACAGAGCTTCAATTTGAATAGTTTCATTTGTAATATAATATGCTGCTGAATACATTATTATTCATTGCTCCTTTTACAATCAAAGAAAAATATGCTGCTAAATACTGGTATTGTTATTTAAACCAGCAAATAACCTGTGTACTAGGTTATTTTTAATTTAGATAAAAACATTCATAATTAACTTTTCTAAACATTCCCTAATTTTTTTTTTCTTTCTAAAATCAATATTAATTCTGATTAACTTGTTAAAATGAAATAAAATCTTTTTTTTCCTAAGACAAAAAAAACATTTTATAATATAAAGTATCATTTGCTTTCTTTAGAATTTGGATTAAATATTTGCCGGAGGTATGTATTAGGGATAAACACGAAATTTTAGGTCTAAAAAGATATTGATGGGGACTAAAGAAATAATATGAGGAAACACCTTTTGTAAATCAAATCTAAGTTTTTTTTTTGTTTGGAACATCAACCAATCCAAGTTTTTTCTCTCTTGAAAAAAGTACTTATTTGCTTTTTCACTTCCACCGGTGTGTTTGGTTTTACGGTGGAGATAATTGATTTTGATAAAAGCAATTCTGACTAAAAATGATTTGTGTTTTGATACATTCATGTAAAAGTGAGTTGAATTATAACTTTGTGTGTTAAAACAATTCTAGAATCAAAAGCTACAAATCCTAACTTCAAGTAGAATCAATTTTGGAGGCAAAATTAATTCTACTCGACAACTACCAAACATATTAGAATATAGACTTAATTGCATGTTTGATCCCTTATGTTTATTTTAGTTTTCAAGTTGGTCTCTTATGTTTTTAAAGTTTCAAGTTGGTCCCTTACGTTTTAAAAGTTTCAAGTTGGTCCAAAACGTTGCTCACATTGAAATAAGTTAGTCCCTTTCGCGACATGATATTGAGTTTAATAAAACCAAAAAAATTAAAAAAAATGTTTTAAACTGATTTTCTAAATAAGTTAAGGTTCTATCATTCATATTGTCAACTCAAATCTTTAAACGTTAAGTGACGAAAGGGACTAACTTATTCCAACGTGAGTAATGTTTTGGACCAACTTAAAACTTTTAAAACGTAAGAGACCAACTCGAAACTTTTAAAACATAAGGGACCAACTTAAAAATTAAAATAAACACAAGGGTCAAACATTGAGGAAAGTCTTAGATGTCAGTTGCATTGTAGGTAGGCAATGGGGCGCCACCTGCAAAGCTTTTATAGCGTACTACATTTATAGAACAAATCACGTTTGGTGACCCACACTCAAGTGCTTCAACAGACACAACGAGAATCTCCACACCCAAGTGTTTCGACATAGTTAGTTAGGTAAAAAGATTGTATGTTTGATATGGAATAAGCTTCTTATGAATTATCAAGGGAAATTTCATAATAAAGTAAAAACATTGTATTGTATATTATATCTTGAAAAATGATTTCGTTGTGACATAATATGTTTTTCCTGAATATAGGAACTCATTGGGATCATAGTTTTTCATCCCACTTTGTTGTTTATTTCTTAGGTAAAAGATGTTTTGGAGTCAATTAGATGCCTGATCATAAGTGTCTAGGGTGTAGAGTTCTTAGTTGTAGTTTAAGATTTTTACTCTTTGTAAAATGTGGCATGTTTGTATTTAAAATCCTAATTCAGTTTTCAAAACTTTGTATTTCAACTGATGTCTGTTGTTAAATACTTCTAGAGAAAATGTTATCAACAGACATTCTAACACATACTTTTCAACACACTCTCTTTGATTGGTTAAAAATCACATGAGCCCTACCAAATTCACATGGGACCCATGTGAATTTTAGCCAATCAAAGAGAGTGTGTTGGAAAGTGTGTTGCTAACATTCCTCATGCTTCTATTGAGTAAGATTCCAGTTTAATATTGTCCGATTGTTACATTTTCAGTTTAGAAGTGATATGGTTAGGGGTGTCAATATGTCGCTCTTTATTTGCAGTTGTTCTCAAATTCTAAGCACGATTTAGTGGGTCGGCTGCTCGCAGAGTTGTGCTGACAATGTGGAATGAGAAGCACTCCATAGAAAATTATCTTCCTAATTTTGAATTTAAGTATTTTTTTTTCCAGATTATATAGTCTGAGTTGGTAAAATCTCATTTTTCCGACCAAAAATAGGAAGAAAAAAAAACTCTTTTCAAATTATATAATCCAAAAATTTTATTTTTGGAATTCGGTCTGGAGCACGAGAAGAGAACAAGATGAGAAAAGTAAGTTAACAATTAATACTTGTAATCCATATTGGCGGGTGCGAAAGTAAGGCATCATGAATTAATAATGGGCCTATAGTTGAAGCCCAAATAGAAGCGATGCAAAACCCAATAACCCTAACGGCTAGTAATTATAAAACGGCTAGTTTCTTTTACAATTTTTCCCAATCGTTTTTTCCATCATTGCAATTGTAACACTCATTGCTACTGTTACTATATCTCTTCTTCTTTTCCTCTCTTCATAAATTTCATCTCTTTCTTTCTTTTCCTTTCAAACCCTTCAACCATTTCTCAAACCAAGAACAACAAAAAGTAAGGGTACCCTTTGAAGAATTCAATCTTTTTATAGTCTCAACGTCTTTGTTGAAACTTTCTGATCAGAATGACGTTTGAAAGAAACTCTCCGGCAAGGTGCTATATGACTCCGCCATCATTGTCGTCGCCGTGGAAATCAAGACCTGTACGTTCTCCTACTGTGCCATTTTCTGAGAGAAAGAAATCACCAGCAGCTTCTGTGAATAAAGATGATCTTTTTCATGTTATTCATAAGGTTCCTTCTGGGGATTCTCCTTACGTTAAGGCTAAACAGGTTCAGGTAAATACAGTTTTCTCGTTGCCTAAAGTTTCGATTTTGATTGTTTTTGTCTTCTGGGCTGTGATGTTTTTGGTTGGTTTCCTTGAATTCTTGGTCTTGAATTGATGTTTCTTTTGATGCAAGAAAGTTCTTATTTTTCTTTGTAAATTTTTTTCTTTCTTTGATGGGTTTTTGTTATCGTTTTGATGGAGTTTGAGGGGTATAATATGTGGTTTTCTTTAGAATAGAATTCTCAGTTTTGAAGTGATTTTTATCAGATTCTTTCGTAGTTTTTTCTTTTGTTGTGTGCTATGAATGTTAATCTGAATACTTCAATATCAGTTGGTTGAACTTTGAAATATGAAATTCTTGTAGTCTTTCTGTAGTTGGAATGTGTGTGATAATTTATATAGAATTGAATTCATGAGATGGTAAGAGAAGGAGAATTTGAATTGCTAAGTTTTTTTGAAGTGATTTTTATCAGTTAATTTTCTTTCTTGGTTTTCTGTTCAATGATTGTGAATCTGAATTCTTTTCCAAGTTGGTAGATAAAGATCCAGGTAAGGCAATTTCCCTTTTCTGGGCTGCCATCAATGCTGGTGATCGCGTCGAGAGTGCCTTGAAGGATATGGCTTTAGTTATGAAGCAACTGAACCGGTCTGATGAGGCAATCGAAGCGATCAAGTCTTTCCGCCATCTCTGCCCTTCTGATTCTCAGGAATCTCTTGACAACATCTTGGTTGAACTCTATAAGGTATAAGGGTTGTTTGTTTCTTGCTTTTTCTTGTTCTAGTTTGTCAATTTTCTCTACATGCATTTGAATGATAAGCTGGTCAAATTAACATCTCATGCAAGAACCTTAGCTGTTTGTATTTTGATTAGCATTTGAATAGACTTACAAAAAGGTGGGAATTTGGAGAATCAAGACCGTGTTAATTTGTAACATTTAGGTGTATCATTAAGTAGGATGAGTTTGAAAATCATTTTAAGATTCAGAGAAGTATGTTAGATTAGTTTCTTCATATAATTTGAATTCAAACAAGATGAAAGGCATTAATACATGGCTATCTTGTATTGTAGGACTTTTCGTATAACAATGTTTATTATTTGATTGTTGAAGGTTATAAAACCAGGTGTTTAACATTTTAGTGGCTTATACATGTATATTGTTATAGAGGTCAGGAAGGGTTGATGAAGAGATTGGCATGCTTCATCAAAAGTTGAAGCAAATTGAAGATGGTATGACATATGTTGGAAGGACAACAAAACATGCAAGATCTCATGGGAAGAAAGTTCAAATCAGTGCTGAACAAGAGATATCAAGGATACTAGGGAACTTGGCTTGGGCTTACTTGCAAAAAGGTGACTATAAAACTGCTGAAGAACATTATAGGTAAACTCCTCTTTAGATGGAATCCAAATGCATTTCTGATATTGTTTTTGTTCCTATAAAGAGAAAAGTAATAATTTCTTGTTTGTTTTGTTTATGCAGAAAAGCACTGTCCTTTGAGGTTGATAGGAACAAACAGTGCAATTTGGCAATATGTTTGATGCAGATGAACAAGGTTACAGAAGCAAGATTTCTACTTCAGGCAGTAACCGCGGCGACAAAAAACAGAAAGATGGACGATTCTTTCGTCAAGTCTTATGAACGCGCTATACAAATGCTGCAAGAGATGGAGTCAACAGCACCATCAGTGGATTCGGTCAAAGATAAAGGCGATAATAAATTTAATGAAACTCAGAGATTTTCAGGGAGAAATATGTCATCACCATACTCCACGCCGAATTTGGAGAGCTCAAATGGAAAGACCACTGATACGGTTAAAAGTAGGACAGAAAATAATCGGTCTTTGACATCTGATGCCAAAGAATCTCATCATTCTCATGCTAGGAGAAGATTATATGAGTCTCTTGATCCTGCAAAATCCGATCCGAAGGTTCCTCCTTACACAAAACCAAAAAGACCTTCATGGGGTTTCAATAGTCATTCAGATTCTAAACCTTCATTTGTGAGTTATCCTAATGAGAAGGCTCCTTACATTATTAAGCCAAACTCAACACAGAATGGGTTTTCTCCACGCACCGACACAAATTGGAGAACAAGGACACCGGAAGGTGATGCTGCAATAGTAAAATATGGACCTACAACAACAGTAAAGCAAGGAAACACAACAACAGTTTTCGGTTCTGGTTCGATACATCCTTTGAACACAGAAGCAGCTATGAAATTCACACAGAATGGCAACAACAAATCTCTTACAAAGTTGGATGTAACCAATGAATTTGCAGCTTCTGTTGGTACAAAAGACCAAAATCAAGGTAGTGTAAAATCTCCATATTAAATACTACTGTTAGTGTTACAATTTCTTTTGACAGTAACTTGATTAACAATCTTCATGAATTTGCAGACAAAAAACTGGCGAAGAAGAAGAGTTGGGCGGATATGGTAGAAGAAGAACAGCAATCTGAAGAGTATGAATTATTCTACAAAGGATATACAAATTTTGATGCTCAAGTGTTTCAAAATGAAAATGAAAACTCAAACATAGTCTATCAACCTCCTTCTCCTTGGTCACACTACGAAACTGAAAGTTTAAACCAGAATCTTGAATTTATGAACTTGAAAGATGGCTATAATGCTGCACCTGTGAATGATACTTGGTTGAGGAATCCAACTGTAAGGCGTTCGTTGTTTACCAATGCAGAAATGACAAATGAAAGGGATGTATTCTCTGGAGAGGAGAAGAAAACAAGGAGAGCCAGGTTGCAGGTTTTTCAGGATATTACCTCCTCATCCTGAAACCTTAAACCAACCTTTGCATAGATTTATTTGCCTCTGGAAGTGACCAAATGTCCTTAATTACTATGTTAAGGTTTTATTTGCTTTTTTAGATTAAAGGAACATCATGGTTAGCTTTCAATGAAGGCATTTTGTTTGATTAGTAGTTTAGCTTATTCTTTAATTCATAGTTATATTGTATTCATGATTCATTGTATACTGTAAAATAGTTTCATCAATTGTATTGAAACTGAGAGTGGAGATTTTTGCTACACACAGATTTGAATAGCTTCATTACTTGTATATGTTTGTAAACAACCTTTGTAAATTCACATTTATGATTCCTTGTGCTATATACTAATCCAACTATACAATAGTGTTTATTTTGTGAGTGGAACTTCAATCTGAATAGTTTCATTAGTAATATTACCATTATGATCCATTGCTCCTTTTACAATCAAAGAAAAAAAAATGCTGCTGAGTACTAGTGTAAGTTATTTAAACCAGCAAATAACATGTGTGTGTACTAGGGGATAATAACATTCATAATTAACTTTTCTAAAAAATATTACTATGTTGGATCAATATAACTTTTTTTAACTTCATGGATGGCTTTTCAAATGTAAAAGTTTATAATTAAAATTACAAAAAGAATTCTTAATTAATTTTGGTTTGTAAAAAATACATTTTTCCTAACTTTTGAAAAGACTTTTCAAATAGAGTGTGGAGGAAAGTATGAAATTTTGTCAACTTATTTGATAAAGTGACATTTCACATTAGGTAAATATTTAAAAAATCTCTTCTTTTTATTTTTTAATAACTCACCAAAAATTGAAAAATTATTAAGACAAAGGGTAAAATAGTAATTAAAAATAAAAAAATTGAATAGTGGTGAAAAAGAGAGGAAGAAGAGACAGAGAGAAAGAGAGAGAAGGAAGAGGATGAAGTCTGCGCTTACGACTTGTAACACTAACTGGAAGTGTTACCAAAACCATCACAGAACCTCTTTCTCTGTTACCAATACCATCAATTACCGAACACGCTGTTCCATTTCCATGGCAAATCCAATCAAAACCTACCATTTATCCAACCTCACTCAAACCGAGCTTCTCTCCCTCAAATCTCGCCCACGCATCGATTTTTCATCTGTTTTCGACATTGTAACCTTTTTTTTATCACTCTTTCTCAAATGGGTTTTTCTTTTTCACTCTCAAAATCTTACCTTTTTGCTTTTTCAGGTCAACCCCATTGTTGATGATGTTCATGCTCATGGAGATGCTGCTGTTAAACAGTTCAGTTCACTACTTCTCTTAATTCCTTACCTTTTTATTTATCTTATATTTGATTTGGATTAACATTTTATGTTTGTGTTTTTTTTTGTAGATATACTTCAAAGTTTGATAAAGTTGATCTTGATAACATTGTTGAACTTGTTTCTGACTTACCTGACCCAGTGGTATGTTTTGTTCAAAAATTCTTCTACTTCTGTTGTAGCCTTATTATCATCATTTTTTTTTATTGGGAAATGTTATTTGAACATCAATTTGGAGCAACAAAATTTGACAATTTTTAACGTGTTTAATATGAATATCAAGTTTGGATAACTCATTAACCATCTGTTCAAATTAATTAAACGCAAATTAGGACATTGACGTGGTCGCTAGCAGCATTATTAACAATAATTTCGATTTTAACACTTGAAAATCAAGGCTAATGACATTTAAATTTGTGGTTAATATGTAGTTCAGTAGATGGTTAATAACTTGCGACACGTGATATATCTATTAACCTAGTATAGAACTTCATTAACCATGTGTGAACCGTGTTACATATTTAAAAAGTTGTTGAATTTTGTTGTCCCAAATTGATGCTCAAACAACGTTTCTGCTATGTGTTTATGTTAGTTATTGAATAATAATGGTGTGGATGCTACTGTTTTCTTATTATTCTGGCCTTTTGCAGCTTGCTCCAGCGATTAAGGAAGCTTTTGATGTCGCTTACGGCAATATTTATGCATTTCATGCTGCTCAGAAGTCACCTGAGAAAAGTGTCGAGAACATGAAAGTATGTTAATGCTAATTCTCGCTTTTTTAGTCTGTGGTTTGATGGACAAATCAGGAGCGTAATGGTTTAAGACTGAATTGAGAATTAATTATTTAATTTAAGCATACTGTTATGCATTATTAAGTATAAGTTTGAAATAGTCGTTGGCTAGATATTATTATATTGCTATTCTATTAGATGTGTGTTATGATGTGCTTTTCTGAATCTACGTGTTGAGAAGTATTTGCATGCAGTGCTACGTAGGAATAATTAAATAATACAAAGGATGTGTTTGGTTCCACTTTTGTATAAGGAAAAATTGATTTCAAAGGTATAGAATATAATTGATTTTGACATGTTTGGATGTTTTCGAGTAGAATTGATTTCGTCTCCATATTGGATTCTATCTTGAAGGTAGAATTTGGAATTTAACCTCAAATTTATTGTTCAACCCACTTTTATATGAGTGTAGCTAAACATAAATCACACCACTAATAACATTTAACTCACTTTTTGCCAAAATCAATTTTACAAAATCAATTTATGTCACAAAAGAACTAAACAGACTCTATAAAGATCAAATCAGTAGGATATCTTGTCAAGTTGTGATCATATGCTTCCCTGTCTTTGATTACTCTATGTCTTTTGAATTCTCATCTTTTTGTATGTATTTTTCAA